>R25__coassemble_201_pt1 | contig 38976 bp, 32 predicted proteins | sample R25__metabat2_low_PE_027 | metagenome-assembled genome bin R25 | reverse complement strand
CGGGTGGTTGTCTGTTTCGTGCGTCCCGCACTCAACTGGCTAAAGCCATTAATAATTACGGCTTGCAGACTTTACTCTGCAAGCCGTCTTTTCATATTTTGATGTTTCTTTTTACGGTTTGTGTCAGCATTACCGAAAAAATTATCAGATTTGCGACATACTCTGTTACAAGACCCGGCACCTGCGCCAATCCGGCAGCAAAACCGCCGTATAAAACCATTCCCGTAACAGTATAGCCGATAAGCGGAATAACCGTGGAAACCGCGGCGGCAATTATATGCCTTAAATAATCATTTTTTAATCTGATTTTCAGCATTGCGATAAACACAACGGGAAAAACGGATTTGATTAAAAGCGTTGGAAGGGTGTAAACCGGAAATGATGTAAAATCCGCAAGAGCGGAGCCGAATGCCGATGACGCAACAGCATACCTTCCGGGCAAAAGACAGCAACACAGAAGAATTAAGCAATTGCCGAAATTAAGATAACCGAGAGGTATGGGAATCTGAATAAAACGGGTAATAACAAATATCAATGCCGCGAAAAGCGATGAAAAAGAAATATATTTAACCTGTTTATTCATAACATTTCATTATAATTCAATTGTAAGATTATTGTCGGAAAAACCTTTGTTGTTGCCGATTGAATCAAAAATCATCTGCCGCAAGTCAAGCTTTTTTGTTTTTGAGAGTTTTGGTTCAATCTTTTTTATAATAAATAATAATCTTTTGACAACCTTCGCGACGGCTTCATACTCGGGCGTTCCCTCAACAAACGGAGCGTCGCCTTTAAACATATTAATCGCGATTGCGCAGGCAAAATCAAGGAACTTAACTTTTTTAAGAGATTTGTCTATTCTTACCCACGCAAGCCTTGCTATCCCGCCGAGCGTGAGGTTGTTCACCGTATGCTTCAGAAGCGAGAACGCCATACCTTTGAAGCCTTTTTTACCTGACAGTGTACGGTTTATTCTGTTTACAATTCTGCAACGGAACTGCCTGTCAAAATACTCATCGTTGGTAAGCCCCTGCATATCCCAGTCAAAAGCGGGAACTTTGATTGTTTCAATATCGGCGGTTTTGCCGTCAAATGTCACCTTGCGGTATGCGGCGGGGCTGCCGACGAGCGCACTTGTGCAAACATCCCAGAATTTATTGCCGCTTTCTGTTTTAACATAATTGGCGCTCTGAATGTGCATATGCCCGGTAAAAGCAAGTTTAACACCGTTGTTCGCGAGTGTTTCAACAACCTCATCTCTGTTTTCAAGCCTTGCGTCTTTAACAAGTTCAAAGAAGGGAGATGAAGGGAGTATGGGGTAATGGCAAATTGCGAACATAGCATTGCCTGTGTTTTTTGCTTCCGCTGCCTGTTGTTGCGCCCATTTAAGAATATCGCTGTTGACGGCACCTTTGCCCTTGCCGTCAAGTTCGCCGTCAGAATCAAGGGCAAGCATACGAACACCCGGCGCTATCTGAGCCACATAAGACATTGAGCCATCATGCTTTGCAACGGCGTCGGAGTAACCGTATTCATAATACAAGTCATAAAGTTCCTCTTTTGTTGTGCCTTCAACGGGGTATCTTCCGCCGTTAATAAATGCGGTTGCGTTCTGATTGAAATCATGGCGGGCGGTTATAACATAAATTTTTTTACCCGTCTGTCTTAACGCATCAAGATATTTAATAAACTCAATATGGCTCTGTTTTTCGCCGTCTTTGCTTAAATCGCCGGGAATTATAACAATATTTGTTTCTTTATCTTTTGCGATTTGCGCAAAGGTTGCTTTAAGAATTGCCTCGTTTTCGGCAAGACACATCTGTTCATACTGCATATATTCGCGGTAAGCCTCGTTGTTCTCGCACATACTGTTGGGGCGGAAATGAGTGTCGGTTACTATATAAAACTTAACAGATTGCGGCATACATACTCCCTTAAAACAAATTACTGAAAAATCTCGAAATTATCTCAAACCAGTTATGAAAAACACCGATAAGAAAATCGAAAACACCGAAATCAAAAAATCCGCTGTCAACAATTTTAACTGCCAAAGCACCGCCGTTTATAATGAAAGGCTGTGTGTAGAGTACACCGCCCTCACCGAAAACCTCGGCGCGGATATATGATCCGATTTTGCCGGAGTACTCGGCAAGATTGAATGAAGCGTTTTCGGAGGTTGTTGTTGCTACAAGCTCTCCGTCGGAAATCCAGCGAACAAGAAGCGCGTTTTCGGAATTAACGGTTATTACACCGTTTTCTTTATCGACATTGACGGATGTTATTTCGGGCTGAGTCGCCGCGGTGCAGTAGCCCTCGTCATCAAGAACTTTATATGTTACACCTACGCTTGAATCCGGCTCAAGTTCTCCGATTTCAATAAGGTGCACTCTTGTTGCCATCTCTTCTGCCTTTGAGCTTACCTCTTTGTAAAGGTCGGTTTCGCCATAGTACTCTTTCAATGCGGAGGCGATCTGCACAAGTTCCTCATAGTTGCCTATGCAGTGGCTGCCGCCGAAAAACTCACCGTTGAGGAGAGCGGAAGAAAGCGCGGTTGAAGTCTGTTGCGGCAAAAGCGCAATGACAAAGCCGGTATCGATTTTGTCTAACTGGTGCGCGTCGGAAGAACAAATTGCGAACACATTTTTACCGTTCGGAGTAAATCTCATAAGAAGTTTATCCCAGAGAACACGGTCAAACCTTGTTCTGTCATCACCCTTGGAGTTTATATCAATGCCGATGCATCTGTCATATTTATTCAGCAGAGAAGCGAATTTATTTATATGATACCAATAGTTGAAATTCGCGGGATTGTAAGCGTCCGCTGAATGCAGTTCATAGCGCGCTTTTGTGTATTCGCCCGGATGATTTATTACACAAACTCCCCCCGCCTTTTCAACGCCTTTTATCGCGTCGGAATATGTTGTTATTGAATTGTCGTGATAATCGACAAACCAGCTGTTTACATGGGCGTTTACAGAAACGGCGTTCTGTTCTATTCCGTAAGGCACACGCATAATTCTTTTTTCGCCGTCAACAGTCAGATAATCGTCGCCGTTTTCTGTTTTAAGGGCGTATTGCATACCGTTATCAAAAGAGCCCTCGCTGCCGAGATAAACAAGGTCACCCTCACTTCTGCCGATTATCTTCATTACATTGTAGATAAATTTATTCTCACTGTTTTCAGCCCAACTGTAATTCACGGTGCCGTGGTCGGTGGTTGCGACAATATCAAACCCTGTTTCAACATGGCGCTCAATGGATTCTTTAAGCGTAGGGTCGCCGTCGGATGCGTTTGTGTGAGTGTGAAGAGCGGTTTTATATGCTCTAACTGAGGACCAATCCACATTTTCATAAGGGTTTATGATTGAATAAGCTGTGCCGGACTCTTTCAGATAAACGCCGCCTGCCGCATTTACGGCTGTTGGTAAAACAAGCAGAGCGCAAAGAAACAGCGAGATAATTCTTAAAGATTTTTTCATAATAAACACCTTATCAATAATTAAAGATTAAAATGTATCCTGTGTGATGTAAACATAGAGAATATAAGGAACATCAATGAGAAATCTGGGAAGCCAGCTTCCGAACGCGTAAATCGCGAGACAGATGAATGAGGGAATAAGGCCGAGATAGTATTCAAATGTGCTTGTAGTGTTATCGCCTGAGAAAGTGGCTTTGTTTTTGCCTGTTTCTTTTGTTACGGAATAAGTGTCAATGTTTTTGACTTCGCCTGTTTCATCGTTACGGATATATGAATTGAAGGTAAGCGTTCCGCCTTTAATCTCAACGGTGTTGAAGCATCCGCCCACATTATCTTCTGATGTGCTGTTCCAGTCTTTACCGTTCCAATAGTTGCCGTATCCGTTTTTCTGAACCGTGAGCGCGTCGATGAAATCGGTATTCAGGAACATTCCCGCCAAAAACTCTCTTACCTCATACCTTTTTGTTCCCGCCGTTCCGGAAAGAACATAGGTTGTTCCGTCTTCACTTACCCTGTTGCCTTTAAGAGGCTTTGTGCGAAGGTACATATGATCGTGACCGGAAATAACCATATCAACATCGCACATATCAAACACTTTCGCAAGTGATTCACTGAGATAAAGCGCGTCGGGCCATTTGCCGTCTTTACCGAGAGTGTAAGGAGATTTATGCATAAAGCAGAGTTTCCAGTCTTTATCGGTTGAGTTAAGATCGTTTTTAAGCCAGACAAGCTGAGGTATTGTAATGCTCATCATATCGTTTGTGTTAATTACCGCTATGTGAGCGTTGCCGTAATCAAACGAATAATTCACACCGTCTTTTGTCTGAACGCTTTCGCTTGTGTCAAGGTTGAACATATTGTTAAACCAGTTTTCAACGCCGAAACCGTCATGGTTGCCTGAGACCGGAACTATTGTGCAGTTCGCGTTTATCTTGCCGAAAGAATAATCATAACGGTCCCATTCCTCATTGGTGCTGTCGTTTGTGAAATCGCCGCAGTTGACTATGAATTCCGCCTCCGGAAGCGTTTCAAAAGCGGCGTTTACGGTAAGGGCAGCCTTTTGGAAATTTTCAAGCGGAGTCGCCTGAACATCGGCTATTTCAATAAAAGAGAAAGAATCGTCGCCGTCATCGGTAACAAATGAGCCGTATTCGCTCCATTCGGTGCCGTTGCCCACACGGAAGGTGTAGCTTTCGCCGGCTTTAAGCTCGCTGACGGTTGCTTTATGGTAATAATTGCCTTCCCACTGCTGAGACTCGGTAAAAGTAACTTTTCCGACAGACGCGCCGGTTTTATCGAGAACTTCAACTTTTGTATCTGTTTCGGTTTTTGTGTACCAGCAAAATCCCCTTTGCGAAGCCGCGTCGCCGTTCATTGAGACGGAGATTCTGAAGGGCTCAGCGTCGCCTTTTGCGGGAATTTCCTCCTCACCGTCGGCAAAAGAATAAGTGCCGATACCGAAAACAAGAGTAAAGCACAAAACAATACTCAACAATCTTTTTAATGATTTTTGCATTATTTAATCCTCCTGACAAATAATTATTATGTAAATCTTTTATTTCGGCTGTTTTGAAAGCGGTTTGTCTTCCGAAGGCGTGTTCCAGTTTATAAAACCGTTTTCTTCGGCGTAATACCATTGCATTCCGAACATTTCAGCGCTGTCATCAATCGGAATATAGAGCTGATCATCTTTGAGATAAACACAGCCGCTCATTTCAACGCTTCCGCGGTCGGTAGTTGCTGTATTGCTGTTCTCGGTAAAAACCGCTTTATGGCCGTAAACATCAATTGAAACCCTGCCCTTCTCTTTAAGAACAGCGCCGCCTATTGACTGGCACACAACAGCAAACGGCGCGTACCAAACACCGTCTTTTTGCTCCGGCGCGAGATTTCTCGCGCTCAGTTCAAGCATTCTGCCCTTAAACGCCATTTTAATCCGGTCATACCTCGGAGCCAAGGCGTACGGCCTGATTTCATCTTTTTCTTTATCGATTGTAAACTCATCGACTGTTCTGCCGTCAAGCATACAGGCGGTTATTACAAGCTTTGTTTTTGTAACCTCGGCAACAGCGTAGAGAGGCGTTCTTTCCTCCTGCGGGAAGAAACATGAATGCCACACTTTCTGAGCGTTTGAATGGAAAATATTGCCGCCCGCGTTACCTGCTATGTAGTGAACCGTTCCCTGAGAAGGTTTGTCAAACAGTTCGTCTCCTTTAATCGGATATGTGCGGGCAAAAGAATGTTCATGCCCTTCGAACAGAACATCAAGTTCTTCAACGGCTTTTCTGAGCCACGGATAACCGTCATCGTTCTGCCCTTCCGGCATAACAGGATAAATCGGAAAATGATATGTACCGAACTTCCATTGTTTGCCGCTTGATTTTATATCTTCATAAGCCCAGTCGGCAACAGTTTCGGGAGCGTTTATGCCCATAACGGTAAAATGAGCGCAGCCGTAATCAAAAGAGTAATTCTCTGTTTTATAACCCTCCGGACCGTTTAAAGGGTAGGAATGTTCAAACTGGCTGTCAAAAAAATCGGCGTGTTCAAGATAAAACTTGCCGACCGGCTCAGGGAAGTAAGTAAGAAAACCCCGGTTGTCATGGTTACCCGTAGTCATCATATAAGGTATGCTTTCAATAATGCCCTTCGCGCCGCTGAACATTCCGTTCCATTGAAGGTCATTCTGACCGTTGTCGCAGTTGTCACCGGCGGTAAGAATAAAGCGCGCGTCAGGATTAAGTTCAAGCGCTTTTTTCAAAACAGCATTGAGAGCAGAATAGTCCGGAAGCTGCGGCGGATGCCCCTTCTGATGGTCGGTTATTATGATGAATTTAAAGCTTTCAAGGTTTTCGGGTTCTGTTTCAAATTTAAACTCTTCACTGCGGTTGATGTCATCACCGACGGTATATTTATACTCGGTGCCGGGCGTCAGATTGTTCATAACAGCCCAATGGTAACAGCTTCTGTCTATGTCGCTTTCAATTTTTTTGCTGACAGCGTTCTGACGCCTTTCAGTTACACCATCGGTATAGAGAATATAGCCGCTTTCTGTTTTTTCATCTGTTCGCCAGGAAACACACATTGAAAAATGAGGATCACCGCAAAAACTCAAAAAAATATGATCCGGCTTTTCGGTCGAACCTCTTTCGGGTTTATAAAAGTTGCCGTTTTCGTCTGTCAAAACCGAATCCTCCGTAAACAATTTAATATAGATATTCTTTTATATTATAATATTTAAAAAGATTAATGTCAATAATAAACAAACTATTAAGCTATTTTTAAAAAATAATCAACATTTTACATAAAAGATTGAAAAAAATTCGGAACAAGTATATAATATAAAAAGAAAAAACTATGGGGGGATTTTTTATGAACAAAATAAAAAAATATATATGTTTGTTCACTGTTCTCGCAATCACTGCGGGATGTCTGCCGTTTTGCGTTTTTGCGGCGGACACCGGTGACCTTACCGTTAATTCGGCAGGCAAAATAACAAGCTGTGTCTCTTCGGCAAGCGGAGAACTCATCATTCCTGAAACGATAAACGGCAAAACCGTAACTGCTATAGGAAAAGAAGCGTTTAAAGGCTGTAACCTTTCATCCGTTGAAATTCCCGCTACAGTTAATAAAATTGAAGACAGGGCTTTTTTCGCAAGCCCCAATCTCTACTCCGTTAAATTCCAGGGCACCGATGTTACATTCGGCAACTCGGTTTTTGCGGAATGTGACAACCTTTTGCTGGTAACATTGCCTTCGCAGTTAAAAGAAATTAAAGCAAACGATTTTTCACAATGCCATTCTCTCGCGGGCATAACATTCCCCGAAACCCTTACATATATCGGCGACGGCGCTTTTGAAAGCAGCGGTCTTATGCAGGTTTCCATCCCCGCAAATGTTGAGTACATCGGCAAAAACGCGTTTGCCAACTGCACAAACAACAGAGCGTTCTATGTTGAAAGTTCAAATTCCAATTATAAAAGAGACGATTCCTATGCCCTGCTTACAAAGGACGGAAGCGAGCTGATAGCCTTTCCGCTGAAAAGCGAAAACAAATCATATACCGTGCCCGAAGGCGTAACTGTAATTGCTGAACTTGCCTTCGCAAACAGTTCCTCAATTCAGAATGTAACACTTTCATCAACAGTTAAAGAAATCGGGCCTTACGCGTTTTCGGACTGTAAAGCTTTGGCTGAAGCGAACCTTAACGAAGGGCTTGAAAAAATCGGCACTCTCGCATTCAAAAACTGCACGGCTCTTAAAGATGTAACTGTTCCGTCAACCGTAACGGAGTTTGACAGCGCGTTTTACAACTGCGGGCTTACAAATATTACGCTTGCCGACGGAATAACCGCAATCAGCCGCGCGGCGTTTGATATGTGCAAAGACCTTGTCACTGTTTCAATACCGACAAGCGTAACAACAATTTCCGCAGGCGCGTTCAAAGACTGCTCTTCGCTCGACAGCCTCGACATTCCGGGCAGCGTTACAAGCATTGACAAAAGCGCGTTTCTTAATATCAAAGATAAAATTGTTCTTTATGTTGAGGACGGTTCTTACGCCGAGCAGTTCGCGCAGGAAAACAGTATTCAATATAAAACCGGTATTTACAGAATTGTTATAAACGCAACCGGAGGTGTCTTTGCCGACGGCAGTAAAACCAAGAGTTACAACTACCATCCCGGTGAAAGTGTAAGTATTGCGCTTGAAAACCCTTTAAGAACCGGTTATACATTTACAGGGTGGTCCTCCGTATTGCCGGAAACAATGCCTGAATACAGCTTGAACATAAGCGCTGTGTGGAGTATAAACACTTACACGGTAACCACGGTTATCAACGGCGAAAAAACGAACTATTCATTTGAATACGGAGAAAAGATTGAGATTGAAGCACCCGACGCGCCCGACGGCTCCGCTTTCGCAAGATGGACCCCGTCGCTGCCGAAAACCATGCCCGCGCAGAATATAACTGTCACAGCAGTTTTTACCGTAACAACAAAAATATATATTGAGAAAAATACTAAGGGTGAAAAAACAATCAACATCGGCGATATACTCAAAATGAACGCTGTTGTAATGAATCCCGTGGAAGGCGGAGACATAAAATGGGCCGCCTCAAACGGCGAGAGCAAAACGGGAAACAGCTTCAGCATTTCACCTGAAAAAGGAACGGTGACAGTTACCGTAACCGCTGTTGACGCAGACGGAAGACCGGTGCTTGACGATAACGGCAAAGAGATAAACGACACGGTTAAAGTCAGTGTTAATTCGGGATTTTTCCGGGTTATTATCTCATTTTTCAAAAACCTGTTCAAAATTGACAGATCGGTTTATCTGCCCTGATGTTCAAAACATTTTTCTGACAAATATATAACCGGATTAAAAAACGGAGCGTCGGTTGTGACGCTCCGTTTTGCACATTATTTAAATGAAAAAGTATTCAAAAAAGGTTGCCTCCGTTGCAATCAACGCCGACAATTACGGGGAAATTTTTGAATTCAAGCCTTTTAACGCTTTCACATCCCAAATCAAAAAAGGCGATCTCCTCACAGGACACAATACTTTTGGAGCAAAGCGCCCCCGCCCCGCCGATTGCGCAAAAATAAACAGATTTATTGCGAACCACCGCTTCACAAACCTCTTTGTTCCGGGGACCCTTGCCTATCATAGACGCAAGACCCAAATCAAGAAGTTTCGGGGCGAATTTATCCATTCTGCCCGATGTTGTAGGCCCGCAGCTGCCGATAACACATCCAGGCTGAGTGGGCGTTGGACCCGCATAATAAATACTCGCGCCCTCAATTTCAAAGGGAAGTTCGCCGCCGTTTTCGAGAATTTCAAAAATTCTTTTGTGAGCGGCATCTCTTGATGTGTAAACAGCACCGGATAAATAAACCGAATCACCCGCTTTGAGCCTGTTTGCGTATTCTTTTATTTCATCTGTTTTAATGCAGTATTCAGCCATTTTTCCCTGTTACTCGGCAATAAACATTTTGTTGAGATATTCTTCCTCAACCTTTGCCAAGCCATCAATATCAAACCTGAACTGGTTATCATCCTGAGTTTCATCATCGTTAAAAAAGCCGGAAATCTCATTGAGAGTATTAAGCAAATTATTAGCAGAAGAAGACAGATTTGCAATTAAATCCGATTGATCTTTCTTTGCCTTTGCCGATTGTGATGATTTTTCAATCAACTCTTCGGCGTTTTTTCTGCTCTGTTCCGATTCGGTTATAATCTTTTGAATGCCGTCAAGAACAGATTGGCTTGAAGAAAGCAATGAATTGAAACTGTCAATCGACTGCCTGCAATTTTCAACTTCGGCCTGAAGAGATGAGTTTTCTGAAATCAAAGTGCTGATTTCTTTTTGACACTCATTGAGTTTGTCTGAATTCTTACTCAAAGCTTTGCATTTGTTTTGCATATAATCAGCTTTTTTTTGAGCGTCTGATAACTGTATTTGAAGTTTTTCAATATAATCAATTACATTTTCACGCTTAAATCCGCCGAAAAATGCACGTTTGAGTATTTGTTCAGATGCCATATAATCACCGTTCAGAGATAAAAATTATTTTTTTAACGCTATTGCGGCCTTCGCTTTGGCAACAATGTTCGCGCAATCAAGGCCGTAAATGTGAAGCATTTCAACCGCGGGGCCTGATTTGCCGAACTTGTCTTCGACGCCCACCCTCATAACGGGAACGGGAACGGTTTTGCAAACAACCTCTGTAACCGCGGAACCGAAACCGCCGATAACATTATGTTCCTCCGCCGTAACGATTGCACCGGTTGATTTAGCGGCTTGAACAATCGCGTCTTCATCAATGGGTTTAATGGTGTGGAAATTGATAACAGCGGCGGAAATGCCCTCGGATGCTAAAACCTCTTTTGCGGCAAGCGCCTCTTTAACCATAAGACCTGTTGCGCATATTGTAACATCGCTGCCGTCGCAAAGCTTAACCGATTTGCCTATTTCAAAATTATAATTGTCAGGGTCATTGAATCTTTCAACAGCGAGTCTGCCGAATCTGAGATAAACAGGGCCGTCAATTTCAGCCGCCGCCATTACGGCAGCCCTTGCCTCAACATCATCAGCGGGATTGATAATAATCATACCGGGAATTGAGCGCATTAAAGCAATATCTTCGCAGCACTGGTGGCTTGCTCCGTCTTCACCGACGGAAATTCCGGCATGAGTCGCGCCGATTTTAACATTGAGATGAGGATAGCCTATTGAATTTCTGACCTGTTCGAACGCTCTGCCTGCCGCGAACATAGCAAAAGAACTCGCAAAGACAATGTGCCCTGTGGTTGACAGACCGGCGGCAACGCACATCATATTGCCTTCGGCAATTCCCGTGTCAATAAATCTGTCGGGAAAAGCTTTTTTGAACATACCCGTTTTTGTTGCCGCCGCAAGATCGGCGTCAAGAACAATAACTTTATCATTTTTTTCGCCAAGCTCTACAAGCGCTTTGCCGTAAGCTTCGCGTGTAGCCATTTTTACTGTTTCAGCCATTATGTTTCATCCTTTCCCGATTAAATTAAGCTTCCAGCTCGGCGAGCTGTGCTTTAAGCTCACTCATCGCCTGTTCATACTGTTCTGTGTTAGGTGCGGCACCGTGCCATGAAACCTGATCTTCCATATATGAAACGCCTTTGCCTTTGACACTGTTGGCGATAATAACAGAGGGTTTGCCCTTAAATTCGGAAGCCTGTTTAAACGCTGCGTCAATCTCATCAAAGCTGTGGGCGCAGATTTCAATAACATTCCAGCCGAATGCCTTGAATTTTTCGGGAACCGGGTAGGGAGAGTTGACATCGGCAATTTTGCCGTCAATCTGAAGGCCGTTGAGATCCACAACCGCGCAGAGATTGTCAAGCCCTTTCGCGGAAGCGTACATAGCTGCCTCCCAAACCTGACCTTCCTGAATTTCGCCGTCGCCGAGGATTGAGTAAACTCTGAAAGATTTGCCTGAAAGTTTGCCGCCCAGAGCCATTCCGCAGGCAACTGAAATCCCCTGCCCGAGTGAGCCGGTGCTCATATCAACACCGGGGGTATATCTCATACTCGGATGACCCTGAAGGTATGAATCGGGTTTTCTTAAAGTTTTGAGATCCTCAACAGGGAAAAAACCTTTAAGGGCAAGAACGGCATAAAGCGCGGGTGCGCAATGACCTTTTGAGAGAACAAAGCGGTCTCTGTCTTCCCACTGAGGATTATCGGGATCGACATTCATCTGATGAAAATAAAGGTAGGTCAAAATATCCACACATGAAAGGGATCCGCCGGGATGACCGGATTTTGCGTTGTAAACGCCCTCAATAATTCCGATTCTGGCGTTACAGGCTTTGATTTTTAACTGTTTTTTTACAACTGCATCCATTGCAGGCACCTCCTGTAATAATAAGCGGTATTTACCGCAAATATTTATTCTGTGATATTCCTTAAACCCGATTTTTTTAAAAAACCGGTAAAATAGCTTGGCAATTCCGATTTAACAACAATGCGTTGACCGCTTGAAGGGTGAGTAAAGCCGAGAACGCCCGCGTGCAGGCATTGACCGTTTAAACTTGTTACACCGTTTGACGGCCCGTAAACCAGATCTCCGGCAACAGGGTGGCCGATATAAGCCATATGAACTCTTATCTGATGAGTTCTTCCTGTTTCAAGCTTCAGCCTCACTAATGAAAAATCCGCTGATTCATCGATTACCTCATAATGGGTAACCGCGGGGCGTGAGTATCTGTCGGTAACACACATCATTTTACGGTTTTTTGCGCTTCTGCCTATCGGAGCGTCAACAACGCCTTTTAATTCTTTCAGTCTGCCGTGAACAACCGCCATATATTCACGGTCAAGTGAATGCTCTTTGATTTGCCCCGCGAGTGAAATGTGGGCAAAATCGTTCTTAGCGACAAGAAGCAGACCGCTTGTGTCTTTATCTATTCGGTGAACTATGCCGGGCCTGATTACACCGTTTATTCCCGAAAGGGTGCCGGAACAGTAATACATTAAAGCGTTGACCAGAGTTCCGTCGTAATTACCCGCCGCGGGATGAACAACCATACCTCTCGGTTTGTTGACAACAAGCAAATCATCATCTTCATAACGAATGTCAAGCGGTATGTTCTGCGCTACCGCTTCAAGTTCGCGCGGCGCGGGAACAATAAACTGGATGAGCGCCCCTTCGTTCGGCTTATAATTCTTGGCAACGGCCTTACCATTGACAAAAACGGAGGAAGATTGAAGAAGCGATTGAACAAATGACCTTGAAAGCGCCGGAACAGCGGATACTATTATTTTATCTATTCTCTGCCCCGAATTTTCAGAAGAAACAACAATTTCAACCGGTTCTTCAGTGCCGATTACAATTCCGTCACCGGGCATCTTCATCACCTCTGCCGTTACCGGATGCGCTTTTGCTTTTTTTCAGGCCTGAAAACAGTTCATAGCCGGCAAGCATAAAAGCGCCGACTGTAATAAAACAATCCGCAACATTGAAAACAGCGAAATTGACAAAAAGCGGTTCGATAAAATCAACAACAAATCCGTTTGAAACTCTGTCAATCATATTGCCTATTCCGCCGGAAATAACGAGGATAAGCGAAATATCGGCAATGATACTGTGTGATTTTCTCATCATCAGATAAATCAGACAGGCAACAATAATCACCGATGTTACAACCGATAAAATGACTGTATTGCCGGAAAAAGAACTGAACGCTGCACCTGTGTTTTTAACATAAGTCAAACGAAACAGACCGAAAAGGAACTCTTTTGTTCCGTGAGTTTCAATATAATTTGTAACAGAATATTTTATAAACTGATCCAGCCCCGCAAGAGCAATAATGACTATCAGCGAAACAAACTGAAACATATTAATCAGTCGTCAAAAAAACCGCTGAAAAGCGACTGACTGTCATCATCGTCATCATCGGCGATATCATCAAGATTGATTTTAAAGCCGGTGAACTCTTCTTCATCTTCATCTTCATTTTCATTTTTGTCAGTTTCAGCTTCAACAGAAGATGTAACGGATTCGCTTTCCTGTGTAACAGGTTCTTCCTGTGAGGCAACAGGCTCTTCGAGCTCGGGTGCTTTTTCAGTTTCCGTCGGCTCGGCGACTTCCTCCGCGGGTTCAGCCGGTTTCTCTTCGGGAGCTTCGGGTTCATGCTCAGCTTCGGTTTCAACCGCTTCAGAGGGCAGTTCATATTTCTCAACATCTTCGGCAACAGCCTCAACCTGTGCTTCGAGCTCTTCAGAGGATACAACAGGAGCCTCGGCAGGCTCCGCTGATATTTCAACCTCAGGCTCAGCAGGTGTTTCAGCGGCAATGTTTTCAATATTCGGTTCATCCGCTATATCATCAAGCAATGAGAGCTGCTTTTCGCACACATCACCCACTGATGACTTATAGATGCCCACTTCTTCTTTAAGGCGAGCGGCCTGAGCGGTATAAAACTCAAATCTTTTTTTGCTGTCGCCGATAATTTCTTCCGCCTTTTTTCTGGCGTCGGCTATGGTAGCCTCTGCTGTTTCATTCGCGGCGGAAACAGCAGCCTGCGCGTCTGTCTTGGCTTTTTCTATATAAGCCTGAACTGTTTGTTTTGTTTTATCGACAAAATCTTTGGCGTTTTTTCTTGCCGCTTCAATAATTTCGGATCCCTCCGCTTTTGCGGCGGCTACGGTAGCGGCTTTTTCATCCTCAGCCTCGCGGCGAACCGCCTTGGCGGTGCGTTCGGCGGTAAGAAGAGTTGTTTTTATTGTATCTTCTTCAGCGCGGTATTCTTCGATTTTTTGGGCGAGAATGCCCATCTTCTTCATAAGGTCGGCGTTTTGAGCTGAAAGCTGCTCATAAGAATCCGCCGTGCTTTTAAGAAAAGCGTCAACTTCCTCTGCACGGTACGCACCTTTGCCTACCAATGTAAACTGCGCGTTTGAAATCTGTTCGGGTTTAAGCATAATTTATGACTCTCTTTCTTTCTAAATGTCAATAATTTTCTGTTTCACCGATTTCGGAATACTCCTCGCTGGAAACCGAAACATTGTAAGGCGTTATAACAAACGCCTTTTCGGCGATAGGATTGAATGAACCGTCAATCGCGTATGTTACACCGTAGAGGATGTCAATAACTCTCTGTATTGCATCAGCGGGACATTCTTCAAGATTAAGAACAACAATGCGCCCCTGTTTGAGAATATCGGCAACCGAACCCACCTCGGAGACGCCGGAAACCTTTTTTACTACGACCTGAGAATCCCCAAGAGATCTGACAGCGGGATTTCTGTTGCCGTCGATTGAGACTACATTCTGTTTTCTCTCAGCTCTTTCTGACCTTTGTGATTTAACTTTTGAATATTCGGGTTCTGAACTCCAGTCTTTTACAGGTGTTCTTTTATCTTCCTTCTCCGTGACATCATCGGCAGGGTCATAATCCTCGTATTCACTGTCAGCGACATTTATGAACTTGCTGATTCCGTCTTTGAATTTGTCAAATGCACCCATTTAAAATTCCTCCTGTTATTATCTGTAATTCCTGGAGCCGAATATCGCGGAGCCGACACGCACAAGATTAGCGCCCTCAAGAACAGCTTCGCAATAATCACCGGACATACCCATGGAAAGAACATTCATATTTATATTATTTATTTTTTTTGACGCAATGTCAAGATATGCGCGGTACATATTTGAAAAAATCCCTCTGAGAACCTTTTCATCATCACATACCGGAGCGACGCACATAAGCCCCTGAACGGAAATTCCGTTTATCTCGGATATTTCGCAAGCCCGCTCGTCAAGCTCCCGCAAATCAAAACCGAATTTGCTTTCTTCATTGCCTACATTGACCTCAAGCAGAACTTTACTGACAATGCCGCTGTTGACGGAGCGCTTCGCAATCTCATTTGCGAGAGAAACACTGTCAACAGATTGAATAACATCAACCTCGCCCACAATTTTTTTAACCTTGTTTGACTGCAGATGACCGATTAAATGCGCTTTGCAGTTTTCGAGATTCAACTCCGGCTTTTTCGCGAGAAATTCCTGAACTTTGTTTTCACCTATCAGATCTATACCGCAGGATATCGCGTGATTTATAAAAACGCTCTCTACGGTTTTGCTGACTGCCATCAGATGAACATCCTGCGGATTTCTGCCGGACTTAACGGCCGCCTGTGCTATTTTTTCTTTGACTTCGGCAATATTTTGTTCAATATCCGAAAAGCGTTTATTGTATTCAGGCACTGTTCCCCAGCCCCTTTCCGTTCAAAATTATATTATCATGTTTTCTCAGCTGAGCCCCCGGGAAAGTGGTTTTTCCGTCATCGAAGGCAATAACATAATCGCTGCAGCTGTAAATAACATTCATATAACGAAGTTTTGTGACATTGCCTACGCGCACATAACAGCATTGATTGCCGTCAACAACCCTGACCGCTTTTTGCGGCACTTTAAGCCCAGAATACTCATTGACAATCAGTTTGGCGTTTACTATGCGCGAGGTAAGTATATCCGCCGAAATACTGTTGCTTCTGAGAATCACTACGGTTTTTTTATCGTTTTCTTTATATACTCTCTCAATTTCGGTTTTGATTTTTTCACTGCCGGTGTTGCCGATAATGACATTAATCGTTTCTCCCTCTTTAAGAGCATTGGCATCATTTGTGTCAACAACAGTAGCGAGATACCAGTAAAAACCGTTCATAACTTTTCCGACGCAGCTCTCGGCGACAGCCTGAGGTTTTGAGTTAATCGCTTTTTCAATTTCATCGGATTTTATTTCGTTGAGCATGGAAACCTGAATGACGGATTCATAACCGTCGGCATTGCTTATATAATAACCCGACGAACCCGCGGAAATGATGTTTTGCTGAACCGCCTGCGTTTCAAGCGCGGCTATCCGGTTTTGTATTTCACTGATTTTTTCTTCACAGTTTATTTTTGTTCCGAGTGAAACCTGACGGCGTGAAACATCAACAAGCAAACTGAGTTTTAAATCACCTATCGAGGAATAATCACTGTCATAAACCGTTTCGATTATGCTTTTGTAATCGGAATCAATTTTACCGGCCAAAGCGACCATATCAACATTTGTAAACTCGGTTTGTTCCGATATTAAACGGTAACTTTCCTGAACATCTTTTAAATAACTGAGCTGTGTATAGGCATTTGCGGCGTTTGAGTTCAAAAAAGTGACCACTACCGGAGAATTCGCGTTGACTTTTTCAGCGTTTGAGGCTGTGGGAACAACCGTTCCTCCTCCTGAATTATAAAGCATTATTTCATCACGCACAAGGTAAGCCTTGGCGTCAAGCGTATCATAAACCGATGTTTCTTCAGCGGAAACGGTGTCATATTCTTCTGAAATGATATTAACCGCTTTGAAGAAGAAAAAAAGCACAACCAGCGCGGAAGCGGCCGCAATCAGAGCTTTCATAAGTCTGCTGTTCATATTCAAATGAAATTCGCCCCCCTAATCATTCCGATTGCGTGTTCGCAAAGCAAATCAAAACTTTCAAAATCATCTGCCGTCAGAAATCTGATTTTATCATTTTTTCTGAACCAGGTCAGCTGCCGTTTGGCGTAACGCCGTGTGGACTGTTTAAGTTTTTCGGTACATTCATCCAAGGTCAGTTCACCGTCAAGATACGGCTTTAACTCTTTGTATCCGATTGCCTGAACGGATGTTTTCCCGTTGTATTTTTTATAAAAATTTCTCGCTTCATCAAGAATACCGTTCGCTATCATCTCATCAACCCTTTTGTTGATTCGATTGTAAAGAATATCTCTGTTTTTAAAGTCAATTCCGAGTGTAAAAGGCTCAATATCGGAACCCTTGATTTTTGAGAGGCGCTTGCTTTCGCTCATAGTCATACCCGTGTTGTGATAGATTTCAAGCGCTCTGATAATTCTTGCCACATTATTGATATGAAGAGTTTGAGCCGTTTCCGGATCGATTTCGGCAAGTTCATCCATTAAGTGCCGCGCGCCTTTTTCTTTTGCGACTTTTTCCAATGAATGACGGTAATCGGAATCGGTTTCTTCATCGGAATACTGAATATTGTCAACAAGCCAGTCATAATAAAGACCGGTTCCGCCGCAAATAACGGGGATTTTGCTTTCGGAAATAATATTATCAATACATTCACGCGCAAGTTTACAATAGCGAACAACATTAAAGCTTTCCGAAGGGTCGGCAAAACCGATAAGATGGTGCTTTATTCCCTGCATTTCATCTTCTGTGGGAGCGGCCGTAGCAACAGCCATATCTTTATAAATCTGCATAGAATCGCAAGAAACAACTTCACCGTTGAAGGCTTTGCACAGTTCGACGGCAAGTGCTGTTTTACCTGCCGCCGTAGGGCCGACTACAGCCAAAACTTTTTTAAGCTCTGCCAAAATTCTTTTCCAACTCTCCGCGTGAAATTTCAATCAAAACAGGTCTTCCGTGGGGGCAATACTTGACAGAAGGCGTTGAAAGAAGTTTTTTGGCAAAAATCTCCATTTCATACCTTGATGTTATATCGCCCGCTTTAACAGCGCTTCTGCAAGCGACTGAATGATATATAAAATCCAGTTTGTCAAAATCGACACTCTGCTTTTTTGAGGCAAGGTTGCCGGCGATTTCGCAAATGACATCGGGAATTTCATCGGCGGAAAGTTCCATAGGGCACTCATTGACAATAACCATTCCCTGACCGAAATCCGTAACATCAAATCCCGCGGCGCGCAAAGCATCCGAATTAAGAAGAATTGAGGAGTATTCTTCATCACTCAGCTGAACCGAAACCGGTGACAAAAGCACTTGCGGAGATCTTTGAGAATTGCTCTTTTTCAGTTCCTCAAAAATCATTCGTTCATGCGCGGCGTGTTTATCTATAACAATGATTTTATTTTCATATTCAACAATAATATATGTTCTGAAGGCTTCGCCGATAAGCCTGAATTTTTCCTCCGAAAAATCACTTTTGTCTTCTGTCAGAACGGGGTAAACGGAATCATCGGCAGCCTGAACGGAATTATCTGTTGTTATAACCTCGTTTTTTTCCTCAACCTGAGGATATATTGTTTTAGGGATGAGGTTCGGTCTGTCATCGCCGGGAACGGAGTATCCCACGGGTTCGGAAGTTCTGAAAACGGGCTTGTAAATTGAATTTGACTCGGTTTGCGCCGGACGCGGCGAAGCCTCGCTTTCACTTTTTTTAAGGTTTATTTCACTTACGGCCGTATGCTGCCAAAAGCCGGAGCCGCCGTTGGTTTCAGTCAGTTTAAACTGTTCCGGCTTTTCAAGCGGTTCTTTATGGTAATCTATGGTTTTACGCGTAAATGTCGCGCGGGTTGTATCATTTGAAAGAGCGTTTTTACAGGCAAAATATACCGAGCTGAAAACTGATTTCTCATTTGAAAAACGAACCTCGGTTTTTGCGGGATGAACATTGACATCCACTGTTTGAGGATTGAGCTCAATATTCAAAACACAAGACGGAAATTTGCCGACCATAACGGAGTTTTTGTAAGCTTCACTGAGCGCGGCACTCGCCGTAGCGCTTTTAACAAATCTGCCGTTGACAAAGAAAAACTGCATATTTCTGTTTGGCCTTGAAGCGTGCGGCAGAGATATAAGACCGTTCACCTTTATGCTGTCAGTCTCACCGCCGACAGGTATCATTTTGCCGGCAAACTCTTTGCCGAAAATTTCTCTGACCGTGGTAAGCAAATCTCCCGAACCGCTTGTCAGAAGAACCTGCCTGCCTTCACGGATAAATCTAAATGAAACAGAAGGATTCGAAAGCGCAGCTCTTTCAACAACGCCTGAAACGGCATTACCCTCAGAAACATCTTTTTTAAGGAATTTCATTCTCGCCGGCGTGCAGAAAAATAAATCTCTGACTGCAATTGTCGTGCCTGCCGGGCACCCTGCGTCATCAAGCAAAATTTCTTCGCCGGCTTCAATACGGTAACGGGTGCCGATCTCTTCATTTGCGGTTTTTGTAAGAAGTTCAACCTTGGAAACCGCCGCGATGCTTGCGAGAGCTTCGCCTCTGAAACCAAGAGTCATAATGGAATTCAAATCATTCTCATTTGCTATTTTACTTGTTGCGTGGCTTAAAAACGCGTTTTTTACATCACTGCGCTCAATGCCGCAACCGTTGTCGCTGATACGTATATAAGTAATTCCGCCGTTTTTTATTTCGGCGGTAATTGAGGTTGCGCCTGAGTCTATGGAATTTTCAAGGAGCTCTTTAATAACCGATGCCGGGCGTTCAACAACTTCGCCCGCCGCGATAAGTTCGGCGACCGATTTGGGAAGTATATTGATTTTCGGCATACAATCACTCCTTTTTATAACGCTCCGGCGTCAGCTGAAAGCTGATAAAGCAACGACATTGCCTCAATGGGCGTTAATGTGTTGACATCAATGTTTTTGAGCTTTTCTATTATTGAATCGGATTCGGATGCGGCAAATGAAATCTGCAAATCCTCATTTTCCCTGTTATCTTTTTTAACGGGAATTGAAACGGAATTGTTTTTTTCAAGATCTTCGAGAATCAATTTTGCCCTTTCAACGACTCCGGCGGGAACGCCCGCGAGTTTAGCCACTTCAATACCGTAACTGCCGTCGGCAGGGCCTTTGACTATTCTTCTTAAAAAAGTAATGTCGTCGCCGCGTTTTTTCACGGCAATATTGTAGTTTTTCACACCGTCAACAGAGTCTTCAAGCTCGGTTAGTTCATGATAATGTGTCGCGAAAAGCGTTTTTGCGCCTATTTTTGATTTATCCGCCGCATATTCAAGAACGGCACGCGCTATGCTCATACCGTCAAAAGTTGATGTGCCTCTGCCGATTTCATCAAAAACGATAAGACTTTCAGCCGTTGCGTTTTTAAGAATTGAAGCGACTTCATTCATCTCAACCATAAATGTTGACTGACCCGCCGATAAATCATCGGAAGCGCCTATTCTGGTGTAAATGCCGTCAATTATACATAAATCCGCCTTCGACGCCGGAACAAATGAACCCGCCTGAGACATAATGCAAATCAGGGCAACCTGCCGCATATAAGTTGATTTGCCCGCCATATTCGGACCCGTGATTATGGCGCACCTGTTTTTGTCGCGGTCAAGATATGTGTTGTTCGGCACGAAAGGACTGTCGTTTATCATTTTTTCTATTACAGGGTGCCTTCCGTCCGTAATATCGATAACAGACTTTTCATTGAGTTCCGGGCGCGTGTATCCGTTTTCAAACGCGCATTGAGCAAAAGAACACAAAACATCCAGGGTTGCAACCGCGCTTGCGGTTTTTTGAACCTGCGTAAGCTTATCGGCGACTTTTTTACGCACCTCATCAAAAATCTCATACTCCAGCTTGGATATACGCTCCTGAGCGCCGAGAACTTTCGATTCGAGATCTTTCAACTCCTGAGTAATGTATCTCTCGCAGTTTGCGAGAGTCTGTTTTCTTATGTATGTGTCGGGAACAAGCTCTTTGAAAGAGTTTGATATTTCAATATAATAACCGAATACCTTATTGTACCCTATTTTAAGCTTTTTTATTCCTGTTTTTTCCTGTTCGCGCTGCTGGATTTCCGCCAGAAACTCTTTACCGTTTGAGACAATATTGCGTAAAGAGTCAAGCTCCTCATTAAAACCCGGTTTTATCATACCGCCTTCTCTTACGGTGAAAGGAGGCTCTTCAACAACAGCGGAATCAATCAGAGCCGCCGTGCCGTCGAGGGTATCTATATTATTGTGAATATCAACAAGAATACCGCTTGAAAGCATACCTGCGTATTTTTTGATTTCAGGCAGGTGAACAAGTGTTGAGTAAAGCGCTCTCAATTCACGGGCGTTCGCCGAACCGTAGGCAATTCTGGTAATAAGTCTTTCCAAATCCTGACAGCCCGAAAGCCCGTCGCGGATATCGCTCCTGACAGAATGGTTGTTGAGCAGTTCATCTACCGCACAGTGTCTTTTTGAGATTTTGGGAATATTGATAAGCGGAAGCTCAACCCAGTTTCTGAGCATTCGTCTGCCCATTGACGTTTCTGTTTTGTCAAGCACCCAAAGCAATGTGCCGCGCTTTTCACGGTTACGCATTGTTTCGGTTATTTCAAGGTTGCGCAAAGTAGAAACATCCAAACGCATAAAATTTGCGCTGCCGTAATAATCCACTTCGCGAATGTTGAGAAGGTCATTTTTCTGAACAAGTTTAAGGTAGTTCATCGCGGCGCCGAGAGCGCGCACGGATTCGTTGACCGATGATATACCGAGCGCTTCAGTTGTGACCGTTTTAAAATGACTTAAAATCGCGTTTTCACATTCTTTATAATCAAAATACTCATCCGGCAAAACTTCCGAAACAGAATTAAGCCTTGATGAAACAAAAGCTGTAACTGATTTAAGTTTTGATGACGCAATATCAAAAAGGACTTCGGACGGCGCAAATCTGCCCAATTCGTTAATCAATTTTTTTTCGGCGTCACGCCGCGTAAAATCCGTAAGATGAACCTGACCTGTCGAAACATCGGCAAAGCACACGGCGCAGTTCTGTTTTGAAGTGCAGATACAGGCAAGGTAATTGTTTTTGCCCTCATCAAGCATCGCGCTTTCAATCACCGTGCCGGGGGTAAGAATTCTTGTTACATCGCGTTTTACTATTCCTTTTGCGAGAGCGGGGTCTTCAAGCTGTTCGCAGATTGCGACTTTGTACCCCCTTGAAACAAGCTTTGCGATGTAAGGGTCAACGCTGTGAAACGGAACGCCGCACATAGGCGCCCTTTCTTCCTGCCCGCAATCTCTTCCCGTTAAAACAAGTTCAAGCTCTTTTGACGCGGTAACGGCATCTTCAAAAAACATCTCATAAAAATCTCCGAGACGAAACATAAGAATAGTGTCGGGATACTGTTTTTTTATCTCGACATACTGTTTCATCATCGGTGTCAGTTCCGCCATTGATAATAACCGTACCTTTCAGAAAATTTTATATTATAAATCAGCTGCATCCGCCGCAGCTTGAGCAGTCACCGCTACAACCGCCCTGAGGAGGTTCGCAGGTTGCGGGATCGGCGCCCTGAAGACACATACCGAGAATTCCGGTAAGATAATTCATAAGGCTGTCTATTTCCTGCCTTGCGGCTTCATAAGCCTTCATATTCTCGTTTTCCATAACCTGAGCGTAAAGCTGCCCGAACTCCCTGTCATATTCCTGAAGTTTGGTTTCGTCCTTATCTTCTTTTGCCGCCTCGTGCTGGAACGACATCTGAATAAGCTGAATTTTTGAAATAAGCTCATTGAGCGCTGTATCGGCTTCATTAGCCTTCTGTGCCTCCATAAGCTTTAAATAGCGTTCATCCTGCTGAAGCATTGCTCCGAGTTCTCTTGTTTTTGATACTAAATCCATATTCTGCTCCTTATTTTTATAGTAGTTCGCCTTTTAAAATCCAGATAAGCGATTCGGTTACTTTGACATTCGCAAAAGTGCCGATAAGCCCGGTTGAGCCGGGAAACTCAATTATTACATTGCCCTGTGTTCTGCCTTCGATAAGTCCGTTTTTATTTATTCCTTCACATAAAACGCGGAAAGTTCTGCCCACCATTGAACTTGTGCGTATATCCGCAGCCTTTTCCTGCGCCTGCAAAAGCTCATTGAACCACCTGCCCTTTTCTTCGCGTGAAACAGGGTCCGGCATCTGAGCGGCTTTTGTTCCCGGCCTTGACGAGAAAATGAAGGTGTACATTGAGGTAAACCCGGCTTTTTCAACAAGTGAGACAGTGTCAAGAAACTCGTCATAAGTTTCTCCCGGGAAACCGACAATGACATCTGCCGTAACGGATAAATCCGGCATCACTTTGTAGGCGTAATCGAGAAGCTCAAGATATTTTTCGCGGGTATAGCCGCGGTTCATTTCTTTAAGGACTCTGTTGTTGCCGCTTTGAAAAGGCAGATGAAGATGTCTGGCGACCTTTTCGCACTGAGCTATGGTGTCTAAAAGCTCCGTTGTGCAATCCTTAGGGTGAGATGTCATGAAACGGATAACAAAATCCCCTTCAATACCGTTTATCTCTCTGAGAAGTCTCGCAAAGTTATAATCGGTGCCTTTGCCATACGAATTGACATTCTGACCGAGCAGGGTTATGTCTTTATATCCCTGTTTTACAAGGCACCTCGCTTCCTCGATAACAGCCTGAGGGTCTCTGCTTCTTTCTCTGCCGCGCACATAGGGAACGACGCAGTATGAGCAGAAATTGTTACAGCCGTACATTATCGGCAGCCATGCTTTAAAACTGCTGTCGCGGTGAACCGGCAGGTTTTCCGCGATTACTCCGGGTTCATCCGTAATTTCAAAAACTCTTTTGCCTGTGCAGAGATTCCTGTAAAGCATTTCGGGAAGCTTATGCAAAACATGAGTTCCGAAAACAATATTGACAAACGGATAACTTTTTTTGATTTTTTCAACCGCGTGTTTCTGCTGCATCATACAGCCGCAAAGAAGTATTCTGAGATCAGGTTTTGCCTTTTTAAGAACCTTCAAAGCGCCGACATTGCCGTAGAGTCTGTCTTCCGCGTGCTCTCTTATGGCGCAGGTGTTAAATAAAATAAGATCGGCGCCGTTTACATCACCGGTAAGAGAATACCCCATGGAAACAAGCATTCCCTCTATGCGTTCTCCGTCGGCGACATTGCCCTGACAGCCGTATGTGTGAACAAAAGCTTTTGCCCCTTCGGGATATTCTGACATAAGCATTTCGGCAACAAGTTCGGCGTATTCACGCTGCTTTTCAATCTCCTGCGGTGAAACAGTTTTTATTCTGTTTTCGGATAGCTGAGACAATTGTTTCACTCCAAATAATCAATTCATATAATTATATTATATATATTTAGAATAATCAACTGATTTTTAATCAAAAATCGTCATTCCTTTTTCAATAATTTGTTCAAAAGATTGAAATTGCGTGTTTTCAGCTCTTTCTCTTTTATATTATCGGGAAATATCATGCCGTCCGAATATACAACAGACGAACCTTCCCTGATGTTTTCGGGAACATCTTTTTTGCTGAGTTTTACCTGTTTGCCGTTTTCATCAAAGCAAATAACAGTCTGATTTTCCACTCTGTCAACCGTAAGTCTCATTTATTATCTCCGTAGTAAATTTTATATTCTTTGCCGTCAAAAACAACGGTAATATTCGAAAGCAAATCGGTACGGTAAATTCTGTCGGTATAAAACTTTATCCGTTTCACCACCGAATCGTGCGGATGACCGAACTCATTGTTTTTTCCGCAGCTTATCACCGCGATTTTCGGCGATACGGCTTTAAGATATTTTTCACCCGATGATGTTGAGGCACCGTGATGACCGATTTTTATAACATCACAGTCAATATCAACGCCGGAGCCGAGAACGGCATCTTCCTCCTCCAGTTCCGCGTCACCCTGAAAAATATAGGAACCGCCTTTGTAATCAACTCTTAAAATTATTGATGTGTTGTTAAGATCACTGCCGTAAACAGCGGGAGCGATAACGGTAATACTTGCCCCGCCGAGATTGAACATCAGCCCCGCGCGCGCCTCAATAAAATTGATTTTCGATTCGGAAATAACAGAGAGAAGGCTGCTGTAGCACCACGAGGAGGGAACAAGCTCATACGGCAGGCTTGTCATAAGGATGTTTTTTGTGTTGATGTTTTCAAGAACAGCCGGCATGGAGCCTATGTGATCGGAATGAGGGTGAGTGGCCACGGCATAATCGAGTTCCGATATTCCGCAAGTGTGCAGATAATCGATTATTTTGTTTTCGTTACCCGCTTCACCCGAATCAATAAGCATCGCGTGACCGTCGCAGATCACTATTTCGCAATCACCCTGGCCGACATAGAGATAATGAACCGCAATACCGTTTTCGCCGTAATCGTTTACAAGCCCGAGCGAATGCCCCACCCTGCGGTATGCCGATGAAGCAAACTCCTCTATTTCGGACAAATCCGGGCCGAAAAACCTGAAAACCGCCGCTGCTGCGACAAGCAGCAAAACGCAAATTATTATAATGAGAGGGTTTTTATTTTTTCTTTTTTGCTCTGTTTTTGTTTGCATATCCCATTACCTTCGCGGGTCTGTTTTCAGCCGCACGGCCGCTCTTTGCCGATGGTCTGACAAGGCATTTTTCCGAATAACCTATCAGATCCTGTCTGCCCGCCTTGCGTAAAGCCTCCTCAACGAGATTGCGGTTTTTCGGGTTGAAATATTGCAAAAGAGCCCTTTGGAGCGCCTTTTCGTGAGGGTCTTTGGCAACATAAACTTTTTCAAGCGTGTAAGGGTCAAGCCCCGTATAATACATTGCGGTTGACACGGTGCCGGGCGTCGGATAAAAATCCTGCACCTGTTCGGGACGCAGCTTTTCTTTTTTCAGGAACAGCGCAAGCTCGACCGCGTTTTTCAATGAACTGCCCGGGTGAGAAGACATAAGGTACGGCACAAGATACTGCTCTTTTTTCTCTTTTTCGCTCAGTTCAAAATACTTCTTTTTGAACTCAAGAAACTGTTCAATATGGGGTTTGCCCATTTTATCAAGAACAGCCGCCGAACAGTGTTCCGGGGCAACCTTGAGCTGACCGCTGACATGATAAGCGACAAGCTCACGCATGAACTCATCGGACCTGTCTTGCATCACATAATCAAATCTTATGCCCGAACGCACAAACACTTTTTTTACTTTGGGAACATTACGCACACTGCGCAAAAGGTCAAGATACTCGCTTTCATCGCAGTTGAGGTTTTTGCAGGCAACCGGGGCGAGGCACTTTTTGCCTTTGCAAAGCCCTCTCTCCTCCTGACCTTCACAGGACGGATGCCTGAAATTCGCCGTGGGACCGCCGATGTCGTGAATATAGCCTTTGAAATCGGGCTGAGATGTCAGCATTTCAACCTCTTTAAGCACAGATTCTTTGCTCCTCGCGGTTATATATCTGCCCTGATGAAACGCTATTGAGCAGAAATTGCAGGCACCGAAACACCCTCTGTTATGAGTTACCGAGAACTTAACCTCTTTAAACGCGGGAACCCCTCCGTATTCTTCATACATCGGGTGGTAAGCGCGCATATAAGGCAGAGAATAGACTTTATCCAGCAAATCCTGTTCAAGAGGTAATGCGGGCGGGTTTTGCACAAGCATTTTGCCGCCGTGGCACTGAATAACCGTTTTGCCTCTGAAAAAATCCTGTTCATCCTGCTGAATACGGCAGGCGACGGCGTATTCTTTGGGGCTTTTGCCGACATTCTCAAATGAGGGACATTCTTTCGCTCCATACGGGGTTTCGGTAACATCTACGGCATAGCATATTCCGCGAATATCGCGCAGTGATTCATAAAACAGACCTTTTGACAGCGCGTCCGCAATTTCAACAACGGAGCGTTCACCCATGCCGTATGAGATAACATCGGCAGATGAATCAAACAGAATTGAGCGGCGGACCCTGTCATCCCAGTAATCATAATGCGCAAATCTTCTTAGGGAAGCTTCAAGCCCGCCGATAACAACGGGAATGTTTCCGTATGCCTCACGAATACGGTTACAGTAAACTATTACCGCTCTGTCGGGGCGAAAACCCGTTTTGCCTCCCGGAGAGTATAAATCCTCGCCGCGTTTTTTCCCGGCAACGGTATAGTGAGCAACCATTGAGTCAATGTTGCCTCCGCTGACGAAAAAGCCGAATTTCGGTCTGCCGAATTTCATAAAATCGTTTTTTGAACGCCAGTCCGGCTGGGCGAGAAAGGCGACCTTATAGCCCGCCGCCTCAAGAACCCTTGTGATTATCGCCGCCCCGAATGACGGATGATCGACATAAGCGTCGCCGCAGACATATACAAAATCGGGCTGTTCCCAGCCGAGAGCTTTACATTCTTCTTTTGTAACGGGGAGAAATGGCATAATCAAGCCTCGCTGTCATCAAAAGGAATAAAATCGAAATCTATTTCATCCTGCTTTTCATCGGACGGCGATTCTTCTTCGTCATAGGCGAGCAGGTCGTCATAATCCTCAAATCCGGCTTCCTCATCCTCTTCGTAGGTTTCTTCAAGCAAATCCTGTTCTTCCGAAGAATCAAAGCCGTCAAGGTCATCATTTTTTTGTTCAACAATACCGGTGTCAACAGGCGCGTGAATGCCTTCATTTGACGAGTTCATTTCATAAAGCTGCTGCAGGGTTATGAGAACACGGCGTTCTTTGTTGCCCTCTTTAGGGGCTATGTAACCGCACTCTTCAAGTTCATTCATAATTCGCGCTGCTTTTGGATAGCCCCAGCCGAGTTTGTTCTGAAGAAATGTTGTTGAGGCTTTGCCCGCCTTTATGAGTGTTTCAAGAGCTTTAATCACATCTTCACTCGGGCCGTCGCTGCCGGTTTCATCAATCGCTGGCGAGGCAGAGCCTTTCTTTTTGCCTGCCTCACTTGCGGCGGCAAGGCTGTCTATCTGCTTAATAACCTCGTCATTATATTCCGCCTGTGAATTCTGTTTGACAAACTCAACAACAGCTTCCACTTCGGAATCCGAAATAAAACAGCCCTGAAGCCTTTTGGCTTTTGATTCGCCTATGGGCATAAACAGCATATCGCCGTTGCCGAGAAGTTTCTCCGCACCGGATGTGTCGAGAATTGTTCTTGAATCTATCTGAGACGAAACGGAAAGCGCTATTCTTGACGGAATGTTCGCTTTTATTACGCCTGTAATAACATTAACGGACGGCCTCTGCGTCGCTACAACAAGGTGCATACCGGCGGCTCGCGCCATCTGAGCCAGACGGCAGATTGAATCCTCAACCTCAGTGGGGGCAACCATCATAAGGTCTGATAATTCATCAATGAAAATAACAACCTGGTGCATCTTTTTAAGGCTGTCTGATTTTTCGGCAAGCTGATTGTAACCCCTGATGTCACGGACATTGTTTTCGGAAAACTTTTGATACCTGCTCTCCATTTCTTTTACGGCCCAGCCGAGCGCGCCCGCCGCTTTACGGGGATTTGCCACAACCGGAACCTCAAGATGGGGAATGCCGTTATAAATTGTAAACTCAACCTGTTTGGGATCTATCAGAACTATTTTAACATCGTCTGGCGAAGCGTTGTAAATAATACTGATAATCATTGTGTTAAGGCACACTGATTTGCCGGAGCCTGTAGTACCGGCAATAAGAATATGCGGCATTTTCGCCAAATCGGCAAAAACAATATTACCCGCTATATCTTTACCCAAAGCGACATTAAGCTTGCTTTTTGAATTACGAAAATCGGCTGTATCGACGCAGTCACGCATACCCACAACCTGCCTTGCGCGGTTGGGCACTTCAATTCCGATAGCGGTTTTGTTCGGAATAGCCGCAATTCGCACTCCCGATGATGCGAGCCTGAGCGCAATATCATCGGCAAGCCTTGTAACCTTGCTTATTTTTATACCGGCGTCGGGTTCTATTTCATACCTTGTAACAGACGGTCCTCTGCAAATACCGACAAGCTGTGCCCTGACACTGAAGCTGTCCAGCGTATCAATCAGCTTTTGGGCAACGGTATTCATTTCTTCGGTATTATCGGCCACGCTGCTGTTTTCTCTTATTTTAAGGCAGTCAATGGGAGGATATTTATACTCCGTGCCGTGCTGTTCCTCTTTTGCAGAAACAGGCGCTGCTGTTTCCTGCTGAGGTTTTTCATCCGCTTTATTAACGCTCTTTTTCTTTTTAGCGGGATTTACAGCGGAAGCGGCGGTTGCCGGCGCTGTTTCGGAAGGGATACCCACTATGGGAATATCAGCGCCGAAGCCGTTGTGTTTTTCATTATGATTTCTGATTTTGAATGTTGATTCATCCGTAACGAAAGAATCGGAAAACGAGGGCTTTGTTTCTTCATTTTTCGGCTTTTCTTCCGTTTTTGATTTTGTGCTTATCGGTTTTGTTTCAGGCGGATTGAATTTTTTGCTTTCTCTTATTTCCGCCCTCTGCTCAATTTTCTCGCTTGCTATTTCGCCGGCCTTTTTGACAGGCTTTGAAATGGTTTTGAACACTCCGCCGAGCGTCATATTGCTGACAAGCATAACAATAACAACAAGCAGTATAACGAGGATGATTGTCGAGCCGGTCTGACCGAGAAAATGTGCAAGACCTCCCCCGAGAGCCGCTCCGGTCACTCCGCCGGTTTTATTGGGCGCTGTACTGTTCCACACTTCTTTTATCTGCTCCGATACCGCGAAAGAAGAAAGATATTTTTCGCCCGTATCTGTAATTGCCCCGAGTTTAGACAAAATATGAATAAGCATACAGGCTATTACAGCGAAAAGACCGCCGCCCGTCAGATTGAGTGCTGCCGAACCGATGCTTTTGTTTTTGGCATACACAAAAGCAAGGTAAAGGAAAATTACGGGTATCACATACATACAAAGCCCGAAAACACGAAAGCTGAAATTGTGCATAACAAGCCACGCGCTCTCGCCGGGAATTAAAGCAACCGCAAACAAAACTGCGGAAACAGCGGCGAAAACAATTGCCATTTTCTGCCTTTTTGACGAGTAATCTTTTTCAATATCATCCTTTTTTTCAACCTGTTTCGCGCCCTGTTTTGCGGCACCGCCGGTTTTTGCGGTTTTGTTCGTGCCTGCTTTTTTGCCGATATCAGGCACTGAAGGCGTTTTCTTTTTTGCAGGCTGTTTCGCATTGCCTGCTGGTTTGGTGTTATTTGCCATTTTTTGTTCCCCTTAAATCATTTTTGACTGAAACTTCTAAATAAAACACTTAAAAAACTGTAATAAAATATTTTTCAATAAACAGTATTATTATATCATTATAATCATTATATTTCAATAGATTCGGCACAATATTTTGTATTAGATATAATATTTTTCACAATATGTTCTGTTTTGCTTGACAATAATTTACCGCGATAATAAAATAGATGTGTTATTTATCTTCCGGAGGTAATCAAATGGGTCTTACAATAGCACAGAAAATAATCAAAAACCATCTTGTAAGCGGCGAAATGGTTCCCGGCACCGAAATCGGTCTGCGAATTGACCAGACTCTTACACAGGACGCGACCGGCACAATGGCCTACCTTGAGTTTGAGGCAATGGGAATTGATTCGGTAAAAACGGAACTCTCGGTAGCTTATATTGACCACAACACTCTTCAGACAGGTTTTGAAAACGCGGACGACCACCGTTTTATTCAGAGCTGCGCAAAGAAAAGAGGACTGCTGTTTTCAAAGCCCGGTAACGGAATCTGCCACCAGATTCACCTTGAACGCTTCGGCATTCCGGGCAAAACTCTTATCGGCTCCGACAGCCACACACCGACAGGCGGCGGCCTCGGAATGATAGCCATAGGCGCCGGCGGCCTTGATGTTGCAGTTGCGATGGGCGGCGGCGAATATTTCACAACCATGCCGAAAATGACTCTTGTTAAGCTCAGCGGCGCGTTAAAACCTTTTGTCAGCGCAAAAGACATTATCCTTGAAGTTCTCAGAATAATGTCGGTAAAAGGCGGCGTTGGCAAAATTGTGGAATACGGCGGTGAGGGAGTAAAAACTCTCTCCGTTCCCGAAAGGGCTACCATCACAAATATGGGTGCCGAACTCGGCGCTACAACTTCGATTTTCCCGTCGGATGAAATTACCAGAAAGTTTATGGCGGCGCAGGGCAGAGAAAGCGACTGGGTTGAGCTTTCATCAGACGCAGACGCCGTTTATGATGAAATAATTGAGATAAATCTGAGCGACCTCACTCCTCTGGCGGCAATGCCGCATATGCCGGACAATGTTAAAACCGTTGAGGAAATCGGCAATATTGAAATCAGCCAGGTTTGCATCGGCTCCTGCACAAACTCCTCGCTTTATGATATGCTGAAAGTGGCGGCAATTCTCAAAGGCAAGAAGGTCGCTCCGAATGTCAGCCTTACAATAAGCCCGGGTTCAATGCAGGTGCTCAATATGCTCTCTCTTAGCGGCGCACTTTCGGACATTCTCGGTGCGGGCGCGAGACTGCTTGAATGCGCCTGCGGCCCCTGCATAGGTATGGGACAGTCTCCGCAGTCAAAAGGTGTTTCGCTTCGCACATTCAACCGTAACTTTGAAGGCCGCTCCGGCACAGCGGACGCGGGCATATATCTTGTCAGCCCCGAAACGGCTGCGGCATCCGCTATCGCAGGTTGCCTGACCGACCCGAGAACCCTCGGCGTTATGCCTGAAATAAAAATGCCCGATTCATTTATAATAAATGATAATCTTATTGAAAAGCCCGCAAGCAAAGAAGAAGCGGCTGATGTTGAAATAAAATACGGCCCAAATATCAAGCCCTTCCCCGTAAGTGTTCCTTTGCCTGAAAGCATTGAGGCAAAAGCTATTCTCAAGGTAGGCGACAACATTACAACCGACCACATTATGCCCGCAGGCGCGAAAATACTGCCCTACCGTTCAAACATTCCGTACCTTTCAAACTTCTGTTTCAGACAGTGCGATGAGCATTTTGCCGAAAACTGCAAAAAAGAAGGCAAGGGCTTTATTATCGGCGGTTCCAACTACGGGCAGGGTTCCTCCAGAGAACACGCGGCTCTTGTTCCGCTTTATCTCGGTATAAAGGCGGTTATCGCTAAATCCTTCGCCCGCATTCACTGCGCCAACCTTGTTAACGCCGGAATTATGCCGATGACATTCGCAAGCCCGGATGATTACGACAGAATTGATCAGGGTGACATTCTCGAACTGCCGGATATACGCAAGGCAATTGCCGACTGTGCGCCGGTCAAGCTCGTTAATAAAACCAAAAACGAGGAATATTCCCTCAATTATGAGTATTCCGACAGGCAGAGAGCAATGATTCTCGCCGGCGGTCTTCTCAACTACACAAAAGCAAACGGAGGAAACAACCAATGACACAGGAACAGATTAAATCGGCCGTTGAAAAATTCGAGGCACTTATACGCGAACAGGACGCGAGAAGCGAAGCTATAAAGCAGCAGGGCGACTTTGTTGACTATGACAGCCTTGACAAACTTACAATCGGCATCTGCGGCGGCGACGGCATAGGCCCCATCATTACAAAAGAGGCCGCAAGGGTGCTTAAATTCATCCTTGAAGATGAAGTCAAAAGCGGTAAAATCGAATTCAGATATATTGACGGCCTCACCATAGAAAACCGTGTTGCCTGCAACAAGGCAATACCCGACGATGTGCTTGAGGAGCTCAAGCAGTGCCCGGTTATTCTCAAGGGCCCGACTACCACGCCCCAGGCGGGAGACCCATGGCCGAACATTGAAAGCGCGAATGTTGCCATGCGCAAGGCGCTTGACCTTTTTGCGAATGTGCGCCCCGTAAAGATTCCCGACCGGAACATTGACTGGACCTTCTTCCGTGAAAACACCGAGGGCGCGTACGCCGTAGGCTCAAAAGGCATAAATGTTACCGACGACCTCGCGCTTGACTTTGTTGTAACCACAACCGAGGGCACGCAGAGAATCGCGCGCCTTGCCTATGAATACGCGAGACGCAACGGCAAAGACAGAGTTTCAATTATTCAAAAGGCGAATGTTATTAAAACAACCGACGGCAAGTTCCTTAAGCTCTGCAAAGAAATCGGTGAGGAATACCCCGAAATCACAACAGACGAGTGGTATATAGACATCACCACCGCGAAGCTTATTGATGAAAAGCGCCGCCACGATTTCAAAGTATTTGTTCTGCCCAATCTCTACGGCGACATAATCACCGATGAGGCCGCTGAATTTCAGGGCGGCGTAGGAACCGCCGGCAGCGCAAACATCGGCAAAAAATACGCTATGTTTGAGGCTATTCACGGCTCCGCACCCAGAATGATAAAAGAAGGCAGAGGCGCGTATGCCGACCCCTGCTCAATGCTGCGCGCCGCCGTTATGCTGCTGTCTCACATAGGCAGACAGACTGAGGCCGACAAGCTTGAAAAAGCGCTTGACATCTGCATGATTACCGAAAAGAAAATCTCCATTACAGGCAGACCCGACGGATGCACCTGCGAAGAGTTCGGCAACTATGTAATGGAAACCCTTAAATCACTTTAACATCTTTGCCCCCGTTTTTTGGGGGCTTTTGTTATTCCGGGAGAATAAAAATGAGCAGATTTTTGCAGGATATAAAAGATTTTGTTGAAAAGCAACCGTTTAAAGTAATAAGAATATCCGAATACCACAACGGCGGAAAAATCGAGACGCTTGAGTTCACACCCTCAAACCCGTGCCAGAACGCCTACTCAATCGCAAAGGCTTTCACAATGACCGCTGTCGGCATTCTTTTTGACAGAGGTCTGCTTTCACTTGATGAAAAAATATGTGATATATTCAGGGATGAACTTCCCGACGATATAGATTCGCGCTGGGAAAAGTCAACCGTTGAAACGGCTCTTCTTCACAGGCTCGGTTTTCCGCCATCATTTCTTGACATTGATGTTAAAGACTGCGCAGAGTTCGGTGAGGATTTTCTGAAACACTGTTTTACCGTTCCGCTTGCATATACGCCGAATGAAAAAGAAATTTACACAGACGGTGCATATTATATTCTCTCAAGAACAGTCAGCAAAAAAACGGGAATGCGCCTTGACGATTTTCTTTGGAAAGAAATGTTTTGGAAAATGAATTTCCGCGAAGCGGCGTGGAGCCACTGCCCAATGGGTTACCCGATAGGCGCAACCGGGCTGTATATAGGCAGTGAGGATATTGTAAAGTTAGGCATGGTATATCTTGAAGACGGGCAGTACAGAGGCAAAAGAATTGTATCGCGAGAATGGGTTGAAAGAGCAAAAGAAAAGGGATATTCGCTTGACTGCGACAGCGAAAGAATAATATTCTTCAAAGGCGGAATGCACGGACAGAAACTGATTATTGCGCCCTCACAGAACCGTGTTGTTGCGCTGCAGAGTTACGGCGCGAACAGTGATGTAATTGCGGATTTTGTAAAGAACTATGAATAAAAAATCGGCACCCGAAAACCGGGTGCCGACAGAAGTATTAAAGATATTTCGATGTGAATTCGTCAATTTTCGCTTCATATTCCGCTTTACCGTCATAGTAGCTGAAAGCGTGAACAGCACCGGGGATAATGAGTTTATCCTTGGGTGTCGGGCAGGCGTCATACAGTTTATGGCACATATAAGTGGGAACAAATGTGTCGGCGTCACCGTGAATAAAGAGAACCGGATTTTTCGCGTTTTTCATTTTTCCCACGGGGTCGGGGTCTTTTTTCAGGTCATAACCGGCAAGAAGCCTGCACCAGATATTGCCGAGCGAAACAAGAAACGGGCAATTAAACTTCAAAGTGTTTTTAACGGTATTTACCATTTCCTCATAAGCGTTTGTAAAGCCGCAGTCTTCAATAACGAGTTTGACCTGCTCAGGCGGATTGCTCTCATTAACAAGCATTACGGTTGCCGCCCCCATTGAAATGCCGTAAAGGATAATCTCAATATTCTCACCGAATCTTCCAATAAGATAATCAATCCATTGCAGAATATCTTTGCTGTCAAGGTAGCCGAAACCTATTCTGTTGCCTTCGCTTCTGCCGTGGCCGCGAAGGTCCGGAAGAAAGTAGTTGTACCCCTTTACATTTCTGAAATATCTGAGAATGTGGCTGCATTCATCGGGGCCGTTGCAGTTGTAGCCGTGCACGCAGATTACAAACCTGTTTGTCGGGTTCTCCGCGGGAACATACCACGCTTTCAATGTAAGACCGTCCGGTGTTTTGAGGCTCAGATCTTCGGGGTTAAGGGAATACAAATAATCGTTATTCGCCTTTCTCCACTTTGCGCGCTCGATTTTTATAGGATCCGTTTCCGGCTTTTTTACCCTTTTTGGAATAATGCCGATTTTAAACGCTGCAAGCCCCGCTGCCGCGAGAATAATCAGCGCCGCGATTAAAATAATCAAAAAATAAACCATATTACTCCTCCTCCTTTTTTTATTATAACATCAAAAGAAGTTTTATTCAAGAAATAAAAATAGCTTAACAATCGGAATTGTTTATGATATAATATTAAAAAATGCGGAGATTGAATTATGCCTGAGGAACTGATTGGTAAAAAATGCGTTATAATGGCTCACCGCGGAGCAAACACCTATGCTCCGCAAAACACTCTGCCTGCGTTTCAAAAGGCTTTTGAACTCGGTTTTTCAAGTTTTGAGACAGATATTCACCGCACAAAAGACAACATAATTGTTGTTTGCCACGATTACAAAATCAACAATGTTTCAGACGGAATAGGCAAAATAGCGGATTATTCGCTTGATTTACTGCGCTCATATGATTTCGGTTCATATTTCTCCGACAGTTTTAAAAACCTTCGCATTTCCACGCTTGATGATTTGCTTGAGCTTGTAAAAAAAGAAACGGCAAGCGGTATAATGAATATAGAAATCAAAAGCCCGAAAAACGGAGAAAACGGAATTGTGGAACAGTTGATTGAATCGGTTAAAAACCACGGATTGTTTGACAGGCTGCTTATTTCGAGTTTTGATGTGAAGCTGCTGCTTCACGCGAAAAAAATTTCCGCGGACTGCAGAACAGGGCTTTTATATCCCGGCACTAAATCCGCTGTCAACACAATGTATCCGCCTTTCAGAATTGCGAAAGAAATAGGCGCCTATTCACTTCATCCGTTTCACAAAACGCTCAACAAAGAGATTGTGAACCTCGCGCACAGTTTCGGGTTTAAAATATGCGCGTGGACGGTCAACAAAAAAACCGATATGCAAAAGTGCCTCAAGCTGGGAGTTGACGCGTTGATAACGGATCAGCCTGAGCTTGCGAGAGACACCATCAATGAATTTGAACTGCAAAAATACAGATAAAACGGAGCGATATTATGCCTGAGAAAAAAGTTAAACTTACGGTTATTGCCGACCCTCATTTTTATTCAAGAAAACTCGGCTTTGAAGGCAGAGCCTACACGCTCAGAAGCGAATCGGATCAGAAATGCCTGGCTGAAACGGCGGAGATTGTTGACGCCGCTTTTAAAAAAATCGCCGAAAGCGACACGGACGCGGTTCTGATCGCCGGTGACCTTTCAAACGACGGCGAGGTTGTAAGCCACGAGGAATTCCGCGAAAAGCTCAAAGAACTGCAAAAGCATAAGCCTGTTTTTGTTATTACCGCAACGCATGATTTCTGCAGTGACAAAAACCCGCGCAGATATGAAGGCGACAATGTTTACCACGATGTTGAGACTATGCCGGCGGATAAGCTGCGGGATTTCTATTATGAATTCGGCCCGAAACAGGCGTCGGATGAATTTTTCACACACCTCGGCACATCTTCATACGCTGTTGATTTCAATGACAGACTCAGGCTTCTTTGCTTTAATGACGACCAGTCCGGCATGGGCGGTTCGGGTTTTTCGGAAGAGCATTTTCAATGGATTGAAAAGCAGATGAAAGACGCGCAGAGCAAAGGCATGACGGTTATAAGCATGGAACACCACCTGCTTGTAAAGCACATTCACCCGATGATTTCGGGCGGCGGAATGAGCGTAAAGGATGAAGAAAAGGTTGCCTCAAGGCTTGCGGACATGGGGCTTAAATACAGTTTTGTGGGTCATTCACATATGACGGATGTTAAAAAATTCACCTCCCCCGCGGGCAACACAATCACTTCAATAAATGTCGGCTCAATCTGCGGTTATCCCGCGCCGATTGCGCTTGTTACAGTCAATGATGACAGGAACACAATAACTCTTGATTTTGATTATCTCGACTCCTTTGAAGGAGTGCCCGACGCACAGGCGTTCTTTAAAGAACACGCTCTCAACCTTATAAACAAAACGATTGAGGGGGTTGCCTACGGCGACAAGCAGGAGTTTATTGACCGTATAAACGCGCTCGGCGCTCCTGCCGAAAAGCTTGTTAAATTCCGTTTTCTTCTCAAGCCCGCGGCAAAATTTGCCGACAGACTAACCGTTAAAAAAGCTTACCGCATTCTCAACACGCTGACCTTCGGCAGAGTTATTGAGAAAAAATGGACCCTGCCCTACCGTGACGAAAAGGTTATGGATATTGGCAGAACGGTGTTTTTAAACATTTTCAACGCTCAGCAGAACAGATTTGACCGCGAGAGTGATTTTTACAAACTCGTAACCTCGGTTGTTTCCATTCCCTCGAGAATACTCAAGAAAAACAAGGCGCTCAAACAGATAAACGAGCTTGTTGATGTGCTGGTCGCGGGAAATGAGCTTAACAATTTTCCGATTGAGTTGTAATGCAGAACTTTCAGCCCCGTATGACAAAACCTTAAGTCATACGGGGCTGTATATATTTTTCATAGATTCAATAATGAAGCTTTCTTTTTGTCAAATTCTTCTTTTGAAATAATTTCCAAATCCAATAATTCCTTGTATTTTTTAATTTCTTCAATAGGATCAACCGTTTTTTCTTTGCTGTTATCAGAATTATTTATTTCTGTTTCATTTTCTTTTTTGGATCTAATAACTTTCTTTATTCCTGATGATAATTTATCCAAAACATCATTTGATTCATATTCCACATCATATTCACCATCCTCTATTTGAGACAGTATTCTTAAATCGTCTTCATACTCATCTTCGGAATACTCAAATATTGATTTATCAAAAGCCTCCGACAACCTCTTTGCCATTGGCTTCATTGTTACAAAATTAAGTGTTCCGGATATTACTCCGCCCGCAACAGGTATTACATTGGAAATTGCTTTTGCCGTTGTTTGTTTTGTAATACTATAGCCAAGAGCTTTTGCTATTTGTTTTACTATCGGGTACCAAAATGTTTTTGTTAATGCTTTTTGAGGCAGCTTTTTTAAAGTCGTTTTCGCAATTTGAGTTGACAGAACTCTAACGCCGTTCATAGCGCCGGATACGCCGAACATTGTTCCGCAATATAATAACAGATGGTTTTTAACACCTTCGCTGTCAATTACACCCTCGTTAAACAAATCTTTTGCGCCATATAAATATGACAATTCCTGCGCGAGCCGAAGCGCCATTCCGAAAAATTGCATTACATCAGCAGGAACAGCTGCAGCCATTGCAAAACCGCCCGGTATTCCCGCAACGAAAGACGCAACAGAAGACTGAGATGTTCTGGTGATAATCAGTTTATTAGCCATAGTTTCAAGTTCTTGGCGTGATATTCCGCATTCAACAGAGCCTAAATCAATTATTTCTTTGAGTTTATCGGTTTGCGTATGTGAAAACTGCTTTGCCAAAAACTCTTTTCTGTCCACTTTAACTCCGGGAATCTGAATAGATTTCTCAATCACCTCTTCAACCGGAATATCTTTGGAGCTGACTGTATCAATTGCCTTTGATGATAATTCTTTAATTTTCATAACTTATATAACTCCTTAACAATAGTAAAAAATAAAGAGCTTTGCTTCACCGAGCGGTGAAACAAAACTCATAATTCTTATAAAATTGCGCTGTTATGCTATGCTGTCTGTCTGTCTGTCTGTCTGTCTGTCTGTCTGTCTGTAAGTA
>R25__coassemble_189_pt1 | contig 40125 bp, 40 predicted proteins | sample R25__metabat2_low_PE_027 | metagenome-assembled genome bin R25 | reverse complement strand
TTATGCGTTCTACGGTTGCACCGGACTTACAAGCGTAACAATCGGCAACAGCGTAACAAGCATAGGCGATTCTGCATTCTACGGTTGCACAGGGCTAACAAGTGGAACAATCGGCAACAGTGTCACAAGCATAGGAAATTCTGCGTTCTACAGGTGCACCGTGCTTACAAGCATAACAATTCCCGACAGTGTCACAAGCATAGGCAATTCTGCATTCTACGATTGCACCGGGCTTACGGATGTTTATTATTACGGAACAGCGGAAAACTGGAATATAATTAAAATTAGCTCATACAATTCTTACTTAAATGATGCAACAAGACATTATTTTACGGAAGTTCCCGAACAACCTATATCTTGCGGTCCGAGAATGTCGGCTTATTCTTACTGGTCTGACACTGAGCCAATTGAATATATTGTTGAACCTGAAATATTGGCAGGAACCGGATTGCACACCCCGTCAGCAACTCCTGTAAAAGTTAACTCAGTTGCCCCGACTTGCACAGAGCCGGGTCATTATGACAATGTTTATTATTGCTCTGTCTGCGGAGAAGAAGCGAGAAGAGAAACCGTAACTGTTCCCGCAACAGGTCACGACTGGTTTGTGCCGACATCAAAGGATGATTATAAAAACAGTCTTCTGGCAGCTATATATTTTGATAATGACCGGAAAGCTTGTAAAGAACCAACCTGCACAGAAAGCGGATGCAGAAGGTATCGTTGCAGAAATAATAATTTGCATTATTATGATGAAGTAATACCTGCTACGGGATTGCATACCCCTGCAAACCCTGTCAGAGAAAACATAGTTCCTGCCTGCACTCAAGACGGAAGTTATGACAGTGTAACATATTGTTCTGTTTGCCATCAAGAATTAAGCAGAGAGACAATTGTTGTTCCTATGATAGGGCATCACACTCCTGCAAATGCTGTCAGAGTAAATCAAGTCTCCGCAACCTGCGAAACAGACGGCAGTTATGATTTGGTAATAAAATGTTCTGAATGTAATTTAGAACTCAGTCGTGAAACCGTTATAATTCCCGCAACAGGTCATGATTGGGTTCCATCAAAAGAACTCGGCATTTCTTACTCCGGTTATTTTACAGATTTACTGAAAAACAAAAGTGCAACCTGTACTAAAGACGGAAATGTCAGATACCGTTGCAGACATGATTTTTCACATTATTATGATGAAGTTATTCCTGCAACAGGGCACAGTTTTACCGATTACCATTATAATGGAGATGCCACATATGAAAACGACGGAACAAAAACAGCAAAGTGTGATAATTGTGATGCAACAGATACTATCACAGCCATTGGTTCAAAAATGGTTAACAGATTTAAGGATGTGAAAATAACAGCAAATGACGCAACTGTGTTTTATAATTCTTCACATACATTTACAGTGACGGCAAGAAATGTGCCAAGCGACTGTTATCTGATTGTGTTTGACGGAAATACATTTATCGCGAAAGGCGACAGTAAATCTGTTAATTTCACTTTGGATGAAATAACCGAAGACAGAGTGTTTACGGTTAAAATCGCGGACAGATACGGCAACACAAAATCTGCGGCAAACACTCAAAAAACCGTAACCGTAAAAGTTCAAACAGGTTTTATTTACAGGCTGATTGAATTTTTCAAAAAGCTGTTCTCAATAATTCCATTAATAAAACAAACCTTATAACACATTTCGGGGTGCCGTCGGGCGCCCCAATTTTTTTATTGCCAACAAATGCCCGTTGTGGTAAAATATATCCGTTATACTGACAGGGAGGCGGAAAAATGCAAAGGTTCGCAATGCAAAACGCGCCCGCGAAGGATTCGCAGGTTTTTATTTACGCAGATGTGCGCATAAGCGTTATCTCAGACAGAATTCTCAGGGTTGAAAAATCATCAACCGGCTTTTGCGACAAGGCGACCCAGATGGTTGTTTGCCGTGATTTTGCCGATGTAAACCCCGAAATAAAGCACAACGCGGGCTGTTTTATCACAGTGAAAACACCGAAAACATCGTTTCGCGTCAACACCTCAACCCTGCGCGTTGAGGCGGCGGTAAACGGCAAGTGGCGCTACCCCGGCAACAGCACAAATCTGGGCGGCACGGCCCGCACGCTTGACGGCACCTTCGGCTATCTCGGCAGCTGGAAAACAAAGCGTGAAAAACGCGACCGCTTCTTTTTCGGGCACCTGCGTAAGGGGATTTTCGCTTCAAACGGCGTTGCCGAAATTGATGACAGCGACTCCTTCCTTTTCAATGAAGACGGCTCCGTTTCGCTGCGCCCGTTCAAGGTTGTTGACAAATACATTTTTGCCTTCGGCGACGATTATTTAGGCGGATTAAAAGATTTTTACAGCCTGTGCGGGGCAACGCCCCTTTTGCCGAAGTATGCCCTGGGTAACTGGTGGAGCCGCTACCACGCCTACTCGCAAAGTGAATACCTGGAGCTTATGAACGCCTTTGAGAGCAAAAATATTCCCTTCACGGTAGCCACAATAGATATGGACTGGCACATTGTCAAAAATGTGCCGAAGGATGTTAAACCCACCGTAATTCAGGGCGCCGGCTGGACGGGCTACACATTTGAAAAGAGCCTTTTTCCGGACTATAAGGCGTTTTTTAAAGATTTGAAAAGCCGCGGCCTCGCTATCACCATGAACCTGCACCCGCACGACGGAGTGAGATATTTTGAAAAGCAGTATGAGGAGATGTGCGCGGCTGTGGGGCAGAACCCCGCCGATAAAAACCCCGTTGAGTTCAACCTGACGGATGAAAAATTCCGCAACGCCTATTTTGACATTCTTCACCACCCTTATGAGGAGGACGGCGTTGATTTCTGGTGGATTGACTGGCAGCAGGGCACAAAATCAAAGGCTATGCTCGGCCTTGACCCGCTCTGGCTTCTTAACCACTACCACACGCTTGACAACTGCAGAAACGGCAAAAACGGCCTTATTCTCTCGCGTTACGCGGGCATAGGCTCGCACCGTTATCCGCTGGGCTTTTCGGGCGACACCTTCGTTTTCTGGAAGAGCCTCAGGCTTCAGCCTTGGTTTACCGCCAACGCTTCAAACGCGGGCTACACCTGGTGGAGCCACGACATAGGCGGCCATGTTTACAATTCGGGCAACAACGAGCTTTACCTGCGCTGGCTTCAGTTCGGCGTGTTCTCACCCGTTAACCGCCTGCACTCCAACAACACATCAATCTCAAAAGAACCGTGGAATTTTCCCGATGTTGAAAAAACGGCGGAATATTTTCTGCGCCTGCGCCACCGCCTTTTACCCTACCTCTACACCGCTAATGTGCGCACCGCGAGGGATGGTGTTCCGCTTATAAGCCCGATGTATTACTATGACAAAAGCGAAAACGCCCGCAAAGAAAAATACCGCAACCAGTATTGGTTCGGCGAACAGATGATTGTTGCCCCGGTAACGGAGCCGTCAAGGCGGGGCAGAGCGAATGTGAGGTTTTATCTGCCCGAAGGCGAATGGATAAACTTCTTTAACGGCAAAAAATACACGGGCGGTGAGTATGAGGAAAACTGCCCGCTTGATGAAATTCCCGTTTTTGCAAAGGTGGGCGCAATTGTGCCGCTTCTGCCAGAAAGGCAGGGCAATTCAACGGAGTTTGACGCCCTCGAAGTGCTTGTTTTTCGCGGAGCGAAAGGCAGTTACACGCAGTATGACGACAACGGCGGCACAATAGATTTCACTTTTGACGGCGAAAAGCTTACCGATGTGCCGTCTGAAAACTGCAAAACAAAAAAAATCACCGTCAGATACATAGACGGCAATGCAACAATAAAATAAAGAACGGTTAAACCTGTGCGGCGGAGCGCTTCCGCCGCTTTTTTATTGCCGCCGTTGAATGAAAATCCGACAACGGTTAAACCGTCATCGGATGAGCCGTCTGCGGATGAACCATCTTCGGAAAATCAGCCGCAATTAAATACTAAACAACAAAAAACTAAACAAATAAAAACTAAACAATAAAAGACAGTTCTTACGAACTGTTCGTTGCTCACGGTGTGAACAACCTTAAAACCGCCCACTTTTTTGCAGTTAGAAGTTAGAAATGGTTTGAAATAACCGTAGGGCGGGATTCCCCAATCCCGCCGAAACAACAATGCCGCCGGTTGGATGACGAATCTCAGGTATCAGAAATCAGAAATCCGGAATTATATAAATTACACTTGACAAAACTTAAAATACGCGCTATGGTTAATAGCAAAGCTATTGATTGCCGCGGGGCATCGGCGGATAAAAAGCCGATGAAAAAAACAAAACCGGCGGAAATGACCGCCGGGAAACTTATCGGTATTAAAGTCAGGGGAGGTATGCGGTATGTGTTTTATCAGCGCACATCGGCGTAAAACTCATCAATATAAGCTTCAATATCTTTTCTCTCACATTTGAGCGGGCCGGGCGTTTCCATTTTGAGCGAGACCGTTGCCGTTGCCGTTAAAAGCGCCTCTTTAATGCCGCTGTTGAGCCTTTCGTTTATGTAAGCGGCAAAGGTAGTGTCGCCCCTGCCTGTTCTGCCGCTGAGGTTTCTTGCCCTTATGGGGCAGGTGTAAAAGTCTTTGCCGTTATATGCCAGAACCTCGGTGTTGTGGGTTATGCATATTTCTTTGGCGCCCCAGTCGTAAAGCATCTTCGCGGCTTCAAACCTGTTTGCGCTGCCTGTGAGGATTTCCGCTTCCGCCGCGTCTGTTTTGAGGTAGGTTATGTAAGGCAGAAGCTCTTTTTTTTCGCTCCAGTCCTCAAAATACATTGAGCCGTCGGGGGCGGCATGCCTCAAAAGCGCCTGAACATCAACAGCGAGCGGAGCTTTTTGCGAGAGTGCCTTGATTATTTCGCCGTTGAAATCGCCGTAGATAAGCCCCGCGAGATGGTAAATTTCTGCGTCAAGGTCCGGTATATCTTCAAGCGTGAACGGGTCGCCTACGCTCTCGGCGCGGCAATCGCGCTTTTCTTTATCCGGCGTAAAATATTTGTTTGCCATGGTGGTTGATTTTTTGCTGAAGGTGCAGTAAATATCCTCTTTCGGAATAACAAACTGAGCGAGTCTGCTCTCGTCCGTTTTGGCAACCTTTGTTACGGCGGCAACTCTGTGCCCCAGGGCGTGAGCGCTCGCGGAGGAATAAACAACCGCGCCGCCTACAATATTAGCCGTGTTGCCGAGATGGTCTGTGTTCGCGTCCATGGTTATGTGGCCGATTATTGCCGATGAATATTTTTTCATTGTGTTTACCTCAATCTTCGGCGATTAGAGCTTTAAACTCCTCAACGCATTCTTCCTTTATATAGTTTTTCGCGAGATTCAAGCTTAAAATTGCGTTTACCTTCATATGGTCGCGGGTCATAAAATCACCGCCGATAATATTGATTTTTTCAAGATACAGCGGATTGTCGGCTATCCGTTTGATTATGCCTTTGAAATACGGGCGCAAATCCCCGTCAAGTTCCCTCGGCCATTTTCTCAGCCCGTTTTCGGTGCCCAAATTCGGAGTTTGCTGAGTCTGGAACCACAAAAAGTCTTCACAGGTTTCGGTGTCGAGAAAATCGGTGCATACCCGGGCGAATTTTTCGGTTTTGTAACCGAAAACCTTTTTATCCCACATGTCGTAAATTCTGAAATCTCTTGAGCCGGTGTAGAGTTTTTCCGGTGAGCGCAGAAGATATTTTTTGCCGCTTTTTCGCAGGTCGCCCATTGTAATATCGGCAATTTTATCAAAGTCGGTGTACGCGTATTTTTCGGGTTTAAGGTATTTTTCAACAAGGGAGTTCGCCATATTGCCGTTGTCGCCGTAACGCAGGGTGAAGGGGCCTATTTTCTGGTCTGCGTACTGGCGCAGGTCGATTATGAAAAACTCGTTTTCACTCTCTTGCAAAACTTTTGAAAGGTCTTTGAGAGCCGCTTCAAGCGGGCTGCCGGTGCTCAGACCGTGAGCGAGCAGGAGCCTGCCTTTTTTTGCCCTGTAAAAAAGCCCGAATTCCCTTATGCCGTATTGATACTGTTCATACAGCGTGCCGTCCTGACAGCATCCGAATTTTACAACCCCCTTTGTGCCCGCGTTGTGAGCGGCGGGGATGACAAGCTTGTTAATTTTAACCTCGTCTTTTACCGCGGTCATCCAGTTTGTATATTTCAAAACAATCACCTACACAATCTGAAAAATATAGAATTTGAGGTAGTCCGTTTCGGGCACATTCCACAGCACGGGGTGGTCGCGGCACTGCTGACGCGCCTCAATCTGTTTTAAAGCGAAGCCCGCGTCTTTCGCGGCGCTTTTAAGCATTTTTTCAAAAAGCTCACTGTTCATAAAGTGGGAACAGGAGCAGGTCGCGAGGTATCCTCCGCGCCCGAGAAGCTTGATTGCCCTGTAATTGATTTCTTTGTAGCCCTTTTGCGCGTTGGCTACTGTTTTTCTGCTTTTTGTAAACGCGGGCGGGTCAAGAATGATGAAATCGTATTTATGCTTAGCGCTTTTTTCAAGCTCCGGCAAAAGGTCAAAAACATCGGCAACAACAAACTCCATATTGCCGTCAAGCCCGTTTGCTTTTGCGTTTTTTTCGGCGAGAGCCACCGCGTCGGCGGAGACATCAACCGCTGTAACGCTTTTCGCGCCGCCCTTAGCGGCATTAAGGGCAAATGAGCCTGTGTGAGTGAAGCAGTCAAGCACTGTTTTGCCCTTCGCAATTTCAGCCACCGCGCGGCGGTTGTATTTTTGGTCGAGAAAGAAGCCGGTTTTCTGCCCGTTTTCAAAATCCACGGCGTATTTAATGCCGTTTTCGGTTATTTCGGTAACGGTTGAGCCGGGGTGCTTAAGTCCGTCAAGCTCATACCAGCCTTTGTGTTGCTTAAGCCCCTCAAGCTCGCGTATGGCAACATCGTTGCGCTCGAACACTCCCGAAATATCTTCGCCGTATTCTTTGAGGATGCGCACAAGCGCGCTGTAAATAACGCCCTTGATTTTCTCCATACCGAAAGAGAGCACCTGGGTTACAAGAACGCCGCCGAACCTGTCAACCGTAAGCCCCGGCAAACCGTCCGCCTCGCCGAAAACAAGGCGGCAGCAGGCAAAATCGTCGCCCATAACCGTTTTGCGGTAATCCACGGCGTATTTAAGCCTCCGCTCAAAAAAAGCGGGTGAAAAACTCTCATTGGCGTTATCCGAAAGAATGCGCACGCGGATTTTGCTTTTTTCACTGTAAAACCCCGTGCCGAGATAGGAACCCTTTTGAGAAAACACATCGGTCAAAGCCCCGTTTTCAATGCCCTGCGGCTGTGAGGTTATCTCTTCGCCGTAAACCCACGGATGCCCGCTTTTTATTGAGTTTTCGGCTTTTTTGGTAACAAAAACGGGCGGAAAGGCTCTGCTTTTTTTCATTGAATACCTCATTTATCAAGCAAAAGAATTAATAAAGCAATAACAAAAATAATATATCATAATTTTTATTATATTGTCAATTCGCACAGGCAAAACAAAAGGCATCCGTCGGTTAAACGAATGCCGTGTTAAAATGCCGTTTTATTGTTCCGTGTTTTCCGTGGAGGCTTCTTCCGCCTGCGTGTCGCTTTCGTTTTCTTCTCCCTCTTCGCCGCCGGTTGTTTCTTCGGCTGTTGTTTCCTCGGCGGTTGTTGTTTCGGGCTCGGTTAATTCCTCAACATAGGATGTGGTTTCGGGAACGGTGGTGTTTTCATCGCCGCTGCCCTTCATATAAAACGCCACAGCCGCGCTCGCTATAATAGCGATTATAAGAACAATGGCTGAAATAACAAGGGGAGTTGATGATTTGACAACCCCGTTTGACGGAACTTCTTCCTGCGCGGGTTCTTCCTGAGCGTTTGCCAGAACTTTGTCTTTAAGAGCGGAAACAAAGCCGAGCACACATTTTGTGATTATCTCGTTTGAGTCGTTGCCGGTGACCTTTGTGATTTTAGCGCCGCGGGAGTCCGCGACAACATAAAACATAAATCTGCCTGTTGCGTCGGTATAGAGTGTTGAAACAGCGCCCGCGTAATCCGTGCCGCATCTCTCAAAAGTGTTTTTGGCAAGGTTCGCGAAATATTCGTTGAATTTGCCGCCCTGCCATTTTTCAACAACGGCGTCGTCAAACACAATGGAGTCCGTTGAGCCGGCAATGGTGTCAATAACGCTCTTTAACGGCTTGAATGAACCGCTTTGTGAAATCGCGAGAGTCGCGCCCGTTGATTTGAGAGCCTCCACCATGGCGGAGGTTTTTTCAATAAGCAGGGTTCTGTTGGCTCTCTGCGAAGACTGAGCGTCCGTAACCGGAGCGGCCGAAGGGGCGTCAACAGGGGCGGCGGGAGCGGGAGGAGTTACGGGAACATCCTGCGAAACATTGATTGTTTTGGGCTCGCCGTCGGCGTCGGTTTCCTGAGCTTTTTCGGTTTCCTGCGCCGGAGCTGTTTCAAGGTCGCTGTCATCCGTAATGTCGGCAACAACAATGTTGTTCTCATCCGCGAAACGGGCAAGAAGCTCGCCGAGCGGACCGGCAAGAAGGGTGGAGGTGATTTTTTCCTCAAGGGGAACAAATATGATTTTCTGTGTGCCGTTGGCTACGCAGAAGCCGCTGAAAAGCCCGTTCGGGGTGAACAGAATTTCCGAGTGCTTCGGAAAACCAGCCACAACTCTGTATTCACGCTCGTTTTTTGGGAAATAAGAGGTGGGGAGCGAGGCTATAACATCGTCGCTGTTTTCACACTTGAGCGACAGAGCCTGGCAGAACACTTCTTTTGCCGAGTAGAAGAGGGCGGGTTCGGCGGCGATTATCACAAGGCTGTTTTCTTTAAGCCTTTCGCCGAGCTGTGAGAGCAGCTGCTTTATTGATGAATAGGCGTTTGAGGTGCAGCTGAAGCTGTTGCTCACCGCGCTTTGAAGAGCGTTCAGCGCGCGCATGGTTTCGGCGCTGAGCGATTTGTTGAGAGACATTATGCAGGCGTTGCTGTTAATCATATTTCAATGTTGCGCCGCGGTTTGTTTACCGCGTGCGCTCTCCTTTCTTTCAGTTGGCAAAGGGTCAGTTGGCATACCATTTAGCGGCGTTTGAGTACGGGTTTGTTTTGCCGTACGCGTCATACCACGCCTGCGGATACTGCGGGTTGGGGTTGGTTTTGGCCTTTGAGGTGTCAACCTCCGAGCTTTCGCCGTCGCGAACCTTTCTTGCGAGAACAACTATTTTCGCGCTGTCAAAATCGTAACAGCAGGTTGAAAGGGTGAGCATATAGTCTGTGGGCAGAATGTCAACGCCCGTGGTGTAAAGCGCTCTTTTGTCAACAAAAGAAATGTATTCTTTGAATTTTTCATCCGAGAGCCTTGTGAAGGTGTAGTTGAACACATAGCCGTTGTCATCCTTCGCCTCGCTGTTTGTAATAAACACGGCGTAAATTTTCCAGGTGTAATCCTCAAAAATCGTGTTGCACTGTATTGTGGGCGCTCTTTTGTAGCCGTCAACGGTTTTGTAATCCTCAAGCATACCGAATATTTTATCGGAGTATTTCATATTATGGCCGTAAACTATGGTGTTGCGGTCAAGCATATAGGTTGAGTTGCGGTAGTCAAAATAGGGCACACCGTATTCGGTCCATTTTTTGTAAATGTCGCGCTTTAAGTAGTAGCTGTTGTCGGAACCCTGAGCCAGAGGCATATCAATGCCGAAGGGGGCAATGGTAATCCAGCCGCGCAGGTCGGGGTTTGCCGCGTAAAGATTCGCGTATTTTACAAGCATATCGGGGTAAAACTCAACATTGGGATATTTCTTTTTTACCTGCTCCCACATTTCGCTCTCTTTTGTGCCTTCGGGAAAATCCTCCACAATTATCAGATCGTTTGCGGCTTTGTCATTCTTTTTTGTTGACATATAGGGGTCGATAACATAGCTTTTAAGCAGATAGGCGCCGCTAACGAGAATAACAATAATTGAAAGCGAAAGCACGGTTTTGCGCACAATTTCGGAGGGCTTTGTTTTTGCCTTTTTGGGCTGTTCCTCCTTTTTTGTGGTTTGCGTTTTGATTTCGTAGCCGGGGATGTCGTTGATATTAATCGCGTCATCCGGAATAAACGCAACGGAGGGCGAGTAGTCATCCGCGCCGCCTGTTTTTTTAACGCTTTTGGGGCTGATGTTGATGTTGAAGCTCTGCTGTGTTCCCGCGGGAATGTCAACCTGCGGGGCGTCATCGGGCGCCGGCTGCGCGTAGGATGAAATCAGATCGTCAATATCGTGTTTGGCTGAGTCGATAAAATTGAGTTCATCGCCCTGTTCTTTGGCGTCGGCGGTGTTTTCGGCAGCGGGGGCGCTGCCCTTTTTTTCGGCTTCAAATGCCTCAAACGGTTCAAAATTCTCAAGAGAATCGAAAAAACCGTCAAAATCAAAATCGTCTGAACCGCCCTTGCCGGGAGTTTTGTTTTCGTCCATTTTTGTTCCTCCTTATATGTGAAATCGGTTAATCTTCAATTATTTCAATCAGCAGTAAAAGCGCGCTTTGCGCCGTGTGTTCCCTGTTGAAATCGCGGTTGCCGCAGTGGGTTTCAAGCTTTTTGCACACGGTTTTGTCAGCCGCGCTCACGGCAATATAGCTGAGGCCGGCCTCAGCGCAAACTCCGTCGCCTCCGGGGCCGGAAATACCCGTTGTTGAAATTCCGTAATCCGCGCCCGCGAGCTTTCGAACATTTTGCGCCATCTCAACGGCGGTCTGTTCGCTCACCGCGCCGAATGCTTCAAGCGTTTTTTCTTCAACGCCGAGAATTTTGTTTTTAATATCGTTTGAATATGTTACCGCTCCCAGATGGAAAACCTCCGACGAGCCGGGAACATCGGTTATGAGCTTGGCAATGAGCCCTCCCGTGCAGGATTCGGCACAGGCGACCGTTCCGCCTTTTTCAGAAAGCAGTTCAACCGCTTTTTTCGCAATATCATTCATTTGCGTCATCACCGTCGGTGTTGTAAGCGTGTATTATTTTCATCTTTATGCCGTTGAACGCCTTTTCGCAAAGGGCGTCAATGTCAAGCACTTTTTCCGCCTTTTCAAGCATTTCAAGGGTAGGCTTTGTTCTCGGGTGCTTAGGTGTGAACACCGTGCAGCAGTCCTCATAAGGCAGAATGGAGATGTCAAAGGTTTCGATTTTGCGTGAGATTGCGACAGCCTCGTCTTTATCCATACCGATAAGCGGGCGGAAAACGGGTATTTTGCACACAGCCTGGGTGCAGGCTATTGCCGGCATTGTCTGGCTTGCCACCTGACCTACGCTCTCGCCCGTGATGAGCGCGCCGCAGTTCTGAGCCGCCGCCACCATCTGAGAAATGCGCATCATCATTCTGCGCATAATAAGTGTGAATAAATCCTCAGGGCAGTTGTCTTTTATCTGCTCCTGAATTTCGGTGAAAGGCACCGTGAAAAGCACTATTCTGCCGGAATACTCGGCCACCTTGCGAAGAAGCTTGTGCACCTTCTGCTCCGCCTTGACGCTTGTGTAGGGCGGCGAGGCAAAGTGAACCGCCGTGAGGGCAAGCCCCCTTTTAGCCATCATATAACCCGCCACGGGGCTGTCTATTCCGCCGGAGATAAGCAGAGCCGCTCTTCCGGAGCTGCCCACCGGCATTCCGCCCGCGCCCTTGACCTGATTGCCGTGAATGTAAGCCGCGCTGTCGCGTATTTCAACGGTGATAATAAGATCCGGGTTGTGAACATCCACGCTCAGGTGACTGTATCTGCTTAAAATATATCCGCCGACCTGATTGCAGATTTCGGGTGAAGCGAGGGGGAAGGATTTGTCGCTCCTTTTCGCGTTCACCTTGAATGTGCGGGCTGAAAGAATTCTCTCATCAAGATATTGCGCGGTGCTGCGCAGAATTGTGTTCATATCCTTTTCAACGCTTGCCGCCCGTGACAGAGCCGCGATGCCGAAAACCTTGCAAAGCCTTGAAAAAGCCTCGTCCATATCGGTGACATCTTCGTGCGGGGTAACCACAACCGTTGACTGCTGGGGTGTGAAATCGAAAGTGCCGAGCCCGTCAAGGCGGTGGCGCATATTTTTTATCAGCAGATCCTCAAAGCTGCGCCTGTTAAGCCCTTTTAGGGCGAGCTCGCCGTTTTTTATAAGTATTATTTCGTTCATTTAAAGTTCCTTTATTTTGACGGTCTTATTTTTGCTATGCCCTGCCTGAGCGCGTCCGCGAGCAGGTCAATTTCCTCTTTTGTTGTGAAGCGGGAGAAGCTTATGCGCAGCGGACTTTCAAGCCTTTCGGCGCTTAAACCCATTTCGGAGAGAACACGGCTGCGTTTGCCTTTGGAGCAGGCTGACCCGCTTGAAACATACACTCCGCGTTCCGACAGAAAACTCAGCATAGGCTCGCTTCGCCTGCCGAGAACGGAGATGTTTGTAATAAACGGCAGAGCGTCAGCCGGCGAGTTGACCGCGATTTCGGGAATGCCGGAAAAAATCGACAGCATACAGTCGCGAAGCTCTGTTGCCTGCCTGAGTTCCTCCTCAACCGGAGGCAGAGCCTTTGCCGCCGCGCCGAAAGCCGCTATGGCGGGCATTGCCTGCGTGCCGGGGCGCAGTTTGCCTTCCTGCTCGCCGCCGTAAACAAGAGGGGCGATTTTAACGCCTTTTTTTATGTAAAGCGCTCCCGCGCCTTTAATGCCGTGAATTTTGTGCGCGCTTACGCTCATAAGGTCAACGCCGAGAGCGGAGGGCTTCAGCGGCATTTTGCCGAAAGCCTGAACCGCGTCACAGTGAATAAGAGCGGGGGAATGAGCCCTCGCGACGGCTCTTTTTGCCGCCTGAACGGGTTGAACGGCTCCCGTTTCGTTGTTGACCGCCATTATACTGACAAGAACGGTTTTTTCATCAACGGCATTGAACAGTTCATCTTCGCTTATTTTGCCTTCGCCGTCAACACCGAGCCTTACAACCTCAAAACCCTCTTTTTCAAGCGCGCCGAGAGTTTCATAAACGCTTGGGTGCTCAATAACGGTGGAAACTATTTTGCCGCCCTGCTTTTTGAGCCTGCGCGCCGCGCCGAAAAGCGCGGTGTTGTTGCTTTCTGTTCCGCCGGAGGTGAAAAAAATTTCTTCCGGTGAGCAAAAAAGCCTTTTGGCTGTTCTTTCGCGGCTGAGCTCAAGAAGCTCCTCCGCCGCCAGCCCGTGCCTGTGAAGCGACGAAGGGTTGCCCCAGATTTCAGCCGTTGCTTTTGCCGCCGCGTCGATTGCCTCGGCACACGGTCTGGTTGTTGCGCTGTTGTCAAAATACGCTTCCGTATGCCGCACATCCTTTCCGCACATAAATATCCATTATAAAAATATTTAATATATTATAATCTTTTATACACCTATTTGCAAGAACAATTTTGTAAACATTTGTTTAACGGCAAAAACCGGCACAGGCGGCGTTATTTTTGCGTGTTTATTATTGAGATTTTTTAAAGTATATGCTAAAATATTTATTCAATACGGATTAAACGTTAAGCAAAGGAGGCGTTACGGTGGCAGAGAGCAAAACAAAAAAGCGCAGTCAGCCCGCTTTTAAACAGGTAACGGTTATGATTTTTATAACCCTGTTTCAAATGCTGTCGTCGGCGTGCGTTCTCTACAGGGATGAGCAGATGAGCTTTACACTTGTTTGCGTGTTCGCGGGTTATATTGTTGTTGAATGGCTTTATATGATGATAGGCACTCTTGCTACGGGAACGGATTATTTTGAGCTTGAGGCAATGGCGTTTTTTCTTTGCGGCATAGGCATAACGGTTTGCGCGAGCTTCAATGAGAATTACGCCGTAAAACAGTTTGCCGCCGTGCTTATGGGCATTGCCGTGTATCTGGTTTTGCAGGTTATGTTAAAAAACATTGACCTGTGCCAGAAGGTTCGCCTGCCTGTCGCGGTTATTTCAATAGTTATTCTTGTAGCGAACCTTTTTCTCGCCGGAACAACAAACGGCACTCTTAACTGGATAGATTTCGGCCTTTTCTCAATTCAGCCCTCCGAATTTGTCAAAATAGCGTTCATTTTTGTGGGGGCGGTTACGCTCGAATATCTTATTTCAAACACAAGCCTTACAAAATATATTATCTTTTCCGTCGCGTGCATAGGCCTGCTGTTTTTAATGCAGGATTTCGGCACGGCGCTTATCTTCTTTTTCACATTCATTCTCATCGCATTTATGCGCTCCGGCGATGTGAGAACACTCGCGCTTATTATTACCGCGGCTCTGCTCGGGGCTTTGCTGATAATTTATTTCAAGCCCTATGTGGCAAACCGTTTTCAGGCATACAGGCATGTGTGGCAATATGCCGACACAACCGGCTATCAGCAGGTGAGAACGCTTGTTTACATCGCGAGCGGAGGCTTGCTCGGTCTCGGAATAGGCGAAGGGATGCTCAGGAATGTTTACGCCGCCTCAACCGACCTTGTGTTCGGCGTTGTTTGCGAGGAGATGGGGCTTATTGTGGGGCTTTGCGTGCTTGCCTGCTTTGTGGGCTTCGCGCTTTTTGCCGTGCGCAGTGTGCGTCAGTCCGGCTCGAGCTTTTATGCCATTGCCGCCTGCGCGGCGGCGGGTATGCTGCTTTTTCAGCTTTCGCTCAATGTGTTCGGCATTACCGATATTCTGCCCCTCACTGGCGTAACCCTGCCGTTTGTGAGCAGGGGCGGCTCAAGTATGATTTGCTCCTGGGGTCTGCTCGCTTATATCAGAACGGCGGGGCTTCAGTTTAATCCTCCCGAACCGATAGCGTCTGTTCCGATAAGCAACCCTGCCGGAAAACGCGCCGTGAGAATGAGCAACGGCGACATCCCCATTGCCAAAAAAGCGGTTTCAAGGCAAACGCGCGGCACATCAGCCGTTACAAGAGCAAAAAACGGAAAAGTAAAAAAGTGATATAAAATTATATTATGTGATTAAGCGACCGCAGCTTTAAAATAAAACCGGAAGGAGGTTTTGCCTGTGCGTGACACTTTAAAAAGAACAACAGCCCTTATAGCTCTGATTGTCGCGTTTTGCGCCGGGGTTGGCTATCTTCTGTTCAGCCTTTGGAACAACGGCGGCAAATGGGCGTCGGAGAGGGTAAACTCGCACATTTACTCCAACGGCACCACAAGCACATCCGGCACGGTTTTTGACCGCAACGGGGTTGTTCTGGTCAGCAGTGAAAACGGAGAAAGGGTTTACAACTCATCGCGAGGCGTGCGTGTTTCCACCCTGCATATTGTCGGCGACACCTCGGGTTTTATCTCAACCGGCACACAATCTCTTTACAGAACCAGACTTTCGGGTTATAATATTATAGAAGGCATTTACGGAATACTCAACCGCGAGGGCAAAACCTCAAATATCACCCTTAACATTGACAGCGAGGCGTGCCGGGTGGCGTATAACGCCTTCGGCGAATACAACGGGGCAATAGCGGTTTACAACTACAAAACGGGCGAACTGCTGTGCAGTGTTTCAAAACCGTCATACGATGTCAACGATGTGCCCGCCGACCTTTTAAAAAGCGAATATTATGATGGCGTGTTTCTCGATAAAACAATTTCGGGCATTTACACCCCCGGCTCGGTTATGAAAATCGTAACAGCTGTTTCCGCGCTGCAAAACATTCCCGATATTGAAAGCCAGACCTTTGATTGCGACGGCGAATACGAAATCGGCAACGGTTCCGTAATATGCTTTGAGGTTCACAACCGCGTTGATTTTGAGGGGGCGCTCAACAACTCCTGCAACTTTTCTTTTGCCGACATAACCCTTCAGCTCGGCGCGCAGAAACTGCTCGCAACGGCTGAAAGCCTCGGCTTTAACAAACAGCTTTATGAGGGCGATGTTCCCCTTAAAAAAAGCGTTTTCCACCCGAGCGACAGCGACAAAGCCGAACTCGGCTGGGCGGGAATCGGGCAGTCAACAACCCTTCTCAACCCTTCGCATATGCTCGGCATTGTGGGCGCGATAGCGAACGGCGGCAAGGGGCTTGCGCCCAACAGAATAAAAAGCTATTCAACATTTTTCGGGCAGTACAGCCCCGTGGCGAACACCTGGTTCACTATAGACAGCGGCATTGCCGCCAGAATGAGGGAGCTTATGCGCTCCGATGTAATCAACCGATACGGCGAATATAAATTCCCCGACCTTGAATTTTGCGCAAAAACAGGCACGGCACAGCTTGACAACGCCGATTCGCACTCATGGCTCGCGGGCTTTTCGGCAAGGGCGGATTTGCCTTTGGCGGTTGTGTGCATAGCCGAGAACGGCGGCTTCGGCAGCGGCCCCGCCACAACAGTAACAAACGAGGTAATGCAGTATTTCCTCGATGTTTATACCAAGTAAGCGCCGCCCGGCGTTTGCAAAGGCAAAAAACTTAAATCAAAAGGAGAGGCACAAAATGAAAAAAGTTCTCGCAATCATCCTCGCACTCGCACTCACTGCAGGCTGTATAGTTTTCCTTGCATCATGCGGAAACAAAACAACCGAACCCGAAACAACAGCAATGACAGAAGCTCCCGTTGAGGGCTCATCCGAAGATGTTTCGGCTCCCGAAGAAGGCGATTCGACCGAAGCGGCTCCCGCGGAGGAAACAACCGAAGCGGCGGAAACAACAACTGAGGCAACAACAGCCGAAACAACCACCGAAGAAACCACAGAGGCCAAAAAGGCTCCCGAAGGCAAAGAGGAAATCCTTAAAGTTTACAACGACGCCGTAAACAACGCCATCAGCAAAAAAGCAGGCTACTCAAAAACAAGAGTTACCAACATCAACAGCCTTGAAGGCGGCAAAATACTTGATTTCCAGGTTGTTAAAGACGCCGTAAACGATTTCCTCGGAGTAGGCACAAAGAACTACACAAACAGCAAGGGCAAAGCCGAATATATGGGCAAGGCTTCACTCTCCGCTTCCGATGTTTCAAACGCGACCTGCACCGAGAAGGACGGCAAATACACAATCGAGCTTACCGTCAATAACGGCAGCAGCAGTGCAAGCGGTTCAGGCAAATCCGACAACTCCGCAATAAACAAAACAGGTTTGTATGTAGGCTCAGGCGACAAGAGCGAGTTTGACTACAAGAGCGCGGGCAATATTTATGACGCGCTTAACGGCCTTGACGAAGCTTCCGTTCAGGCGGTCAGCGTTTCAACAAATTCAATCAAAATCACCGCTGTTGTTGACGCGGAGAGCGGCAATCTTGAAAATCTCAAGGTTACATTTAACTTCACAGCCGATCTTACCAGCGTTAAATATTTAATTGTTACCGTTAAGTCCGCGACAGGCAGAGCGAACACAACAGTAACCTACAAAGATTTCAAATATTGATTGGTTTAAACACCGTTTTATTTGATTTTGACGGCACAACAGCCGACACGGGCAGAGGAATATTCAACTGCGTAAAATACGCTGCCCGCGCGTACGGGTGGAAGATACCCGGCGACGATGTTCTGCGCACCTTCGTCGGGCCTCCGCTTCACGCAAGCTTCAAAAGAGTTTTCGGCATAAGCGAAGAAGAGGCACTTGCCGCTGTTGAAAAATACCGCGAGTTGTATTCAACAGAAGGTTTGCTTCAATTTGACCTTTATGACGGAATAACCGATGTTATAAAACTGCTTCGCGAAAACGGTTTTAAAACCGCCGTTGCCACCTCAAAGCCGGACAGGTTTATTCACACAATCCTCGGCAACGCGGGAATTGACGGCCTGTTTGATTATGTCAGCGCTCCGCTTGACAAAAACGGAGACACCTCAAAGGCAAAGCTCATCAACAGGGCTGTTGAGGCGCTGAAAGCCGAAAAAAGCAAAACCGTAATGGTCGGCGACCGCAGGTTTGACATTGAGGGCGCAAAAGAGGCGGGCGTAAAAAGCATTGGCGTTCTGTGGGGCTACGGCTCAAAGGATGAACTTGAAAACGCCGGAGCGGATTACACCGTTTCATCCCCTGGGGAACTCAGAAAGCTGTTACTGCCGTAATAACCGAATATAAAAACAAGGCTTGCCGCCGGGCAAGCCTTTAATCTTTTTTAACGGATTATAATTCTTTTTTCCACAGCCCGTGAAGGTTGCAGTACTCATAAGCGGCAACCGCCTCGTCGCCGTTAAGCGAGAATTTTACACAGGGCTCGCCCGTCGGGTCAAGCTCCTTTTTCTGAAACCCGCTCTTTGTTTCAAGAACAATCCACGCAATGTGGTGTTCGGGGAGCATCGGGTGGGCAACCTCGCCGACTTTGACCGTAACGGTGTCGCCTTCAATCTCAATAACCGGCACGTGCTTTTCCGCCGCGGCGTCAACAGAGCCGGGCACAATCTCTTCCATCTTTTGACCGCAGCACATTACGGGCACGCCTTTGTTCTCCATAAAAACAATAATGTTGCCGCAGTGGGAGCATTTGAAAAATTTCATAAGCGTTATCCTTTCATTTATTATTTTTCCCGGGCTCAAAATCAACAAGATTGAAACGGGAATAATTTTCTTTCACATAATCAAAAGCGCAGTCAAGGTGTTCGCCGTTGTGGCAGTCGGAGGTTACAATGAAAAAGCCGCCGTTGGCATTTATAAATTCGGCAATCTTCAATGACGGGTAGGGCGTTTTGCGCGCGCCCCTCGCTATGGCGCCCGTGTTTATTTCAAACGGAACACCCGCTTCAATAAGCCTCAGCGCCGCCGCCTGCCATGCTTTGACATATCTCGGGTTATCGGAGTTGAACATACAGTCGTTCTCGTTGAATTTGGATATTAAATCAAAATGGCCGATTATGTCGGGCCTGAGTTTTTCGGCTACCTGAGAGACTGTTTCAAAGTATTTTTCGGCATAGCTCATATAATCGCCGCCGAAGTGCTTTTTTACCGTTTCAAGCTGTATTTCCGCGCTGCTGTCAACGGGAGGATATTCGCCGTTTGCCTCAACATAGTGAACCGAACCTATTGTGTAATCATATTTGACGCCGATGTCGGGCGAGAAATAATCCAGCTCCGCTCCGCAGTAAATGTTGATTTTGCCCGCGTATTTTTGCTTGAGAGCGTTGATTTCGGCAATATACAGCTTTGTTTTTTCAGGGGTCATACAGTAGCTTAAATCAATTTCGGTGTAGGCGTGGCCCGAAAAGCCGAGCGAGTCAAAACCGAGTCTCAGGGCGTATTGCACCATTTCCTCCGGCGTGTTTTTGCCGTCGCAGTATTTTGTGTGGGTGTGAAAATTGTTGTTGAACATATATTAACCTTCATTGTATAATGAGTATTGCATTAATTATAATATTTACTCTTATTTCAGTCAAGTTAAAAACCGGTTCTTGAACAATGCGTTTTTATGTTGTAAAATTCTGGTTGCTTATTATGAAAAAAAGGAAGAATTATGCTTAAAAGATTTCTCAGCTACTACAAACCTCACAAAAAACTGTTTGCCGCCGATATGATCGCGTCGCTGTCCGTCGCGTTTATCGGTCTGCTTTACCCGGTGATTACGAGAACAATGCTGGGCACACTTATTCCCAACAGGGAGTACCGTCTTATCGTTACATTCGGCCTTGCTTTGCTCGCGCTTTATTTTGTGCGCCTTTGCCTCAACTATTTTATTCAATATAAGGGGCATATGATGGGCGTTGAAATGCAGATGCGTATGCGCGCCGATATGTTTGACCACATTGAAAAACTGCCGATCGGCTTTTTTGACGGGCATGAAACGGGCAAAATAATGTCAAGGATGACAAGGGATTTGTTCGATATGGTGGAGCTTGCCCACCACGGGCCGGAGAATATTATAGTCAGCTCTGTTTCAGTAATACTTTCATTTGCTTATCTTTCATCAATAAACCTGCCGCTCACACTTATTGTTTTCGCGTGTGTTCCCGCCCTTGTGGGCGTTTCGCTTTTTACGCGCACGCGAATGAGAAAAGCGTTTAAGGAGAGGAACAAATCCGAAGCGGTGATAAACGCCGCGCTTGAAAGCAGCATTTCGGGCGTGAGGGTTACAAAATCCTTCACAAACGCGAAAAAAGAAAAAGAAAAATTCGCGGGCGGGCTCGGTCTTTTTAAAAACGCCAACAGGCTCGCTTACAAGGCTATGGCAACCTTTAACTCGTCATCAACCTTTATTACAGATGTTTTCAATGTTGTTGTGCTTATCGCGGGCGGGCTGTTTCTTTACGGCAATAAAATAGATTTTGCCGACTATTCGGCGTTTATTGTTTCAATCAATATTTTTCTCAACCCCATAAACACGCTTATACGCTTTATGGAGCAGTTTCAGAACGGGATAGCCGGCTTTGAGCGCTTTTGCGAGGTTATGGACACCGAACCCGAGCGCGACAGCGAAAATGCCCGTGAGGTTGCCCGACTTAAAGGGGATATTGAGTTTAAAAATGTTGAGTACGGCTACGGTGATGAGAAGGATGTTCTGCACGGCATAAGCCTTAAAATTGGAGCCGGCAAGACCTTCGCGCTTGTGGGGCCGAGCGGCGGCGGCAAAACAACAATCTGCCACCTTATTCCGCATTTTTACAACCTGCGCGGCGGCGAAATCCTGATAGACGGCGAAAATATTGAAAACATAACGCTCGAATCTCTGCGGCGCAACATCGGCATTGTCCAGCAGGATATTTACCTTTTTAACGCGAGTGTTAAAGAGAATATTCTTTACGGCAGGCTCGACGCCGGCGATGAAGAGGTTGTTCAGGCGGCAAAGCGCGCCAATATTCATGATTTTATAATGAGTATGGATAACGGCTACGACACCGTAATCGGAGAGAGGGGAATACGCCTGTCGGGCGGGCAGAAGCAGAGACTCTGCCTCGCGAGGGTGTTTTTGAAAAATCCGCCAATACTCATACTTGACGAGGCAACCAGCGCCCTTGACAACACAACGGAGATTCTTATTCAGCAGGCGCTTGACGACCTTTGCGTCGGCAGAACAACAATAGTTGTGGCGCACCGCCTTTCAACAATCAAAAACGCCGATGAAATAGCGGTTATTGACGGCGGCAGAATTACGGAGCAGGGCACTCATGATGAACTGATGGCGAAAAAAGGTATGTATGAGAAGCTTTACAGCGAACAGTTCAGGGAGTAGGGGAGTTTTATGAACATTGAAGTTATAAATGCAACCGAAACATGGCAGTTGGCGGGTGTGTACTATGTTCGTATTCAGGCTATAGCAAAGCAGCACGGCATAACGCTCAGGCGCGAGTTTGACGGGTATGACGCTTCCGGCACCGAATACATTTTGATTACCGACAGCGGCTTTCCCGTTGCAACCTGCCGTTTTTACGGGATTGATGAAAAATCGGCGATGATAGGCAGGGTGGTCGTTCTGCCGGAATATCGCGGCAAAGGGCTCGGCAAAAAGCTGCTGAGAGAGGCTGAAAAACGCCTTTGTGATTTGAAATTTGAAAAAGCTGTTGTTGAGAGCCGCGATGTTGCCGTGGGTTTTTACGAAAAAAACGGGTACATTGTAACCGATGAAAAAATAATCCACGGCGACACATTCGACTGCGTGAGAATGGAAAAAGCCCTGTAAACGCGCGCTTAATCTTTGTTATAAAACGGTTCAGTCCCACAGAATGCCGGCCGCGGCAGCGTTAGGTTCTCCGCACTCGGGGCAGGGCAGCTTCGCAAAATCATTTTCATTTGCGCGCCGCATTGTTTTGCCGCATTCCGGGCAGGCTTTTTCGGTTTGTTTCACGATGCGGAACAAACCGTCTTCTTCACCTCTGAACCAAAAATAAGGGGGCTCTTTGCTTCCGAATATTTCTTCAACGCTTTCAATATCATCCGGCGCGTAAAGAACCGTGAGATCATCCCGAAGCCAATGCCCGCAGCAGTCACAGATAAAAACGGCTTTTTCACGGCAGATTGCCGGGCGGGATGTTGAGCTGTACGCGGTTTTCCATTCTTCACCGAGTTCGCCGCTGAGAATTTCATCTTTTGCTTTTTCGCAGCTTTCGTAACCGAGAAAGCCGGAACCGAGAAGCATGGTAAATTCACAGCCGCATTTTTTGCATTTGTAATTATAGCCGGTTCCCATTTTCAATCCTCTTTCCGTTCTTCGTCCTCATACCTCGGCAGGTCAACATAAACGGGAGTGTGACCGGTTGAGGGTATGAATTTTTCAATAATGTCGAGCGTTTTTATTTTCAGGGTTGATGTGTTTACGCAGGGGTGGCAGCAGAGGTATTCACCGGTGAGCAAATCCCTGTCAATAAGAAGATTAACCTTGTTTTCGGTGTCAAATATAAGCCCCGTAACGCTCAGTGAGCCGGGAGTTATGTTGACAAGCTCAAGCATTTTTTCGGCACTCGCGAACGAGAGACGGGCGGAGTTTATCTGTTTTGATATATCTTTCGTTTTGAACGGCTTGTTACCGGGCATAAGCAAAAGGTAAAACACCGTTTCCTGCCTGTTGCACAAAAGCAGGTTTTTGCAGATTTCACTGCCGAGAACCTTTTCAACCGCCTTGCAATCCTCTATTGTTGCCGCCGCGTCGTGGTCGGCGCGGTGAAAATCAATGCCGAGTTTGTTGAGCGCTTCGTAAGTCAGGCGCTCTGTTTCTGTTCTTTCATCATCGGGAGCGCCGTGAAAAAGCTCTTTGTTTACCGTTATCATATCAATCACGCCCTTTCACGGGTATTATAAAGCATAACATATTAAATGTAAAGCGGCGAGATGTTGAAATCACCGCCGAAATAGGTTATTATAAAAGCAGTTTATATCAAAGGGGGTTGCTATGGCGGAGAGTTACGCGGTTTTTATTGACATTGACGGCACTCTGACCTCCAAAAAAGGCGAAATTCCGGCAAAGAATATTAAAATGCTTAAAAAAGCGCAGGAGCAGGGGCACAAAGTATTCATTAACACAGGCCGCTCAAGGGGCAATATTCCCGACGGCCTTTTTGAGGAGCTCTCTTTCGCCGACGGAATTGTATGCGGCAACGGGTGCCACATTATTCTTGACGGCAGAGATGTTTTCAAGCGTTCCATTCCCGTTCCCGTGCTGATTAAGCTGATTGACTATATTGCCGAATGCCCGGATATCTGGTGCGTTTTTGAGGGTGAGAAAGAGCTTTTTTATATTGAGGATTTCAAAAAAACAAGGCGTGACAATTCCGGCAAAACACCCATTCTCTCCGCCGCGGATTATGAGAAGAATTATTCTCAATGCGCGATAGAGGTTGTAGCGGCAGGCCCCAAACTGCCGGCGGATTTTGAAAAAACTTTTGAGAACGAGCTCAATGTTTTCAGGCTTGACACCTACGCCGACTGTGTGGCGCACGGCTGCTGCAAGGCAAACGGAATGCGGACTGTGCTCGATTGTTACGGCATTGACAGGGCTCACACAATAGCTATAGGTGACAGTGAGAACGACCGCAATATGCTCGAATACGCCGGCACGGCTGTTGTTATGGGCAACGCTCCCGCCGCGATTAAAGAGATTGCCGATTTTGTAACCCTCACAAACGATGAGGCGGGGGTCGCCCACGCTGTGGAAAAACTGATTTTCGGGGAGTGATTGTTTGCCGCGTAAAATTCAATTCACCGTGCCGCCCGAATATGACGGAGTTAAAACCGTTACCTTTCTGCGCTCGCGCTGCGGTGTTTCATCAAGACTTGTGGGCAAACTCAAAAGGGCGGAAAACGGGATTCTGCTTGACGGCACCCGTGTGAGAACAATTGACAGGCTGAGGGCGGGTTGCGTTCTTGAAATCAACATACCGGATGAGGGCAGCGCCCCCGCACCGGTGAGCGCTTCGCTCGATATTGTATATGAAGACAGCGATATTATCGTTATCAACAAATCGCCGTTTACCGCTATGCATCCAACGCACAATCACCAGGGCGACACGCTCGCAAACGCCGTTGCCGCGCACCTTGCCGAAAAAGGCGGAACGGGCTCATTCAGGGCGGCAGGCAGGCTTGACAAAGGCACATCCGGGGCGGTGGTGTGCGCTCTTAACAGGTTCAGCGCGTCAAAGCTCAACGGCTCAATAAAAAAGGAATATGTTGCCCTTGTGAAGGGCAACCCCGGTGAAAGCGGCAGAATTGATGCTCCGATTTACCGCCCGGACCCCATGAAAACGCTTCGCGCCTGTTCTTATGAAAAGGGGGGTGAACCCGCGGTTACAAACTGGAGGGCAATAAAACATTATGCAAACTGCACCCTTGTGCGCGTAAACCTCGAAACGGGCAGAACGCACCAGATAAGAGTCCACTTTGCATTCATCGGGCATCCGCTCGCGGGCGATAATATGTACGGCGATTTTATGCCTCAATACGGCCACCAGCTTCTGCACTGTGAAAAATGCTCGTTTATTCACCCGGTAACGAATAAGGCGGTTGAATTCACCGCGGATTTTCCGGAGGATTTCAAAACGGCTTTAAAACAGCTTGAAACAATATAATTTGACTTTTCACGCTGTAAAGGATATAATTTTATTGCACTGTTTAACACAGATTAAATTGTAAGGAGTATTGTCAAATGAAAAAAATCATTAAAATTTCGGCTGTTATTCTTGCACTTGTTATGGCACTGGGCAGCCTTTGCGCGTGCGGCAACGGAACATCAACCGAAAATCCCTCAAAAACAGAAAAACTCGTTATGGCAACAAACGCGAGCTTCCCGCCCTATGAGTATGTTGACGACAGCGGCGCGTTTGCCGGCATTGATGTTGAAATAGCCGGTCTTATCGCCGAAAAACTCGGCCTCACCCTTGAAATTCAGGATGTTGAATTCGGCTCAATCATCGGCGGCGTTCAGGCAGGTAAGTTCGACATAGGTATGGCCGGTATGACCGTTACCGACGAGCGCCTTCAGAGCGTAAACTTCTCAACAAGCTACGCTACCGGCATTCAGTCAATAATCGTTCCCGAGGGCAGCGAGATAAAATCATTTGATGATTTCTTCAACGCGGACGGAACAGTTAAAGACATTAAAGTCGGCGTTCAGCAGGACACCACCGGCGACATTTATCTTTCGGATACGGTTGACAACGGCGGAGTGGGTTCAGACCATGTTGTTCAGTACAAAACGGGCAACGACGCTGTTCAGGCTCTTGTAACGGGAAAGGTTGACGCTGTTGTTATTGACAATGAGCCCGCAAAGAGCTATGTAGCCGCAAACGAAGGTCTTGTTATTCTTGACACGGCTTATACCGAAGAAAACTACGCTATCTGCGTTGCAAAAGAGAACACAGATCTTCTTGAAAGCATTAATGACGCCCTCGCTCAGCTTACAGCCGACGGCACTATTGACGCGATAATCGAAAAATACATAGGCGCGTAAAGTTCACTCTGCATAAAAAACCAGCGGCTTGAGGTCATTGACCTCAAGCCGCTTTGGGCAGTAACTCATAAACCAGTATTGGTTTTCGCATCAAACCAAAAGCCGCATAACATCGTCAGATTTGTTTACCATACATCAAGTATGCTCTCACAAATCTTCCTTGTTCTGCGGCTCTTTTTTTGCGTGAAAACTGCTTCGCACCTCAAAGAGATGAAATTTGTGCATATTTGCGGGTTATGACGATGAGGAATACTTTCCGTATTCCGAAGAGGAATATCTGCAAAGATGTGCGAAGGTCGCTCTTTGAGGCATTACTGTTTTACGAGTGACTGCCCTTCGCGTGCGTTTTTAAGCGTTTTACTCAACAGGTGTATTCTCAACGGTGGGCTGCGCGGGTGCCGCGGCAGGCAGCGTAAACTCCGACGGAGGGGTTACCGGGTCGTCATTTTCAATTACCGGAGCCTGCGTAAAGTCACCTTCGGAACCATTGTCGGTTTTTTTTTGAGTGACTTGCGGCAAATTCCACTTGAAAGACCATCTTGATGATGTGGTTTCTTCGCCGTAGCCGTAGTTATAACCGTAATTGTAGGATTTGCTGTTGTAGTAATAGCCGTCTTCGTAATCGTTGTAGTTGCCTCCGTATGTGGTGGTGTTAGCCTCAGAGAGCATATCGAGGGCGGATTTGTGATTTTGTGTGTCTATTTCGATGTTTGTTGTGCCGTAAATGGATTTTTGCAGCCGCTGTGCCGCTACGGGGTAGTCAACAATCCACACAAACAGGTTGTTGTATGACCAGGTGTTCATTGTAACGCCCTCGCGCAAATCCTCTTCAGGCTCCGTCTGTGATGTCAGCGCGAAATCCATCCATCCGCGTGAGAGCGCCTGGGTGGCGAGCGAAATTATTTCAAGCTTTGAGTAGTCTGTTGAAACAAGCGGCAGAACCTTGTCGCAAAGCGGGGTTATGTCGGAGACGGAAAGGGTTTTTGCCTTGTTGATAAGCGCTTTGATAACGAGCTTCTGACGGTCGGTTCTTTCCACCTCGCCGTCAAGGTGGCGTATTCTTGAGAAAATCAGAGCGTGCGCGCCGTCAAGGTGAACGGAAGAACCGCTTTTGAAATCGTTGAAATGAGTTGTTGAGTTCATAAATTCCGCTTCTTTTTCGGTTACGGGAACATCCACTCCGCCCACGGCGTTGATTGCCTTTGTGAAAGCGGAAAAATTAATGGTAACATAATGGTCTATTTCAATTTTGTAGTTGTTTTGCAGGGTTTCTATAAGGGCCTTGGTTCCTCCCCATGAGTAGGCGTGGTTTGTTTTGTCATAGCGCTCACTGCCGTTAATATCCATATATGAATATGAATCGCGCAAAAATGAGGTCAGAACAATCTGCTTTGTTTTTTTGTTTAGCGAAACAAGCAGCATACTGTCTGAGCGGTGAGAGTCATCGTCATTGTCTTCACCGATCAGCAGAACATTTATGACATTTCTGCTGTGCATTTTTTCGCCGCCGTTGACGGCCCAGGTTTTAAGCAGCTCGTTAAGGCTCGCGGCGTCGGTAACATCATACATAGAGCGGTAGCTTATGTTTTCTTCAACAACATCGTCAAAGGTCGCGTCTGCGTCGCCGCTGAAACCTCCGCCGTAGTTTATGCCGTCAAGCACACGGTTGGCGTAAATCATTGCCGTAATAAAAAACAGCACAACAAAGCATGAGAAAATCGCCACGGCAGCTTTAAGGTTGCGGCAGTGGTCTTTTGTAAAAAACGGTTTGAACACCGTGCGAAACCATTTTTTTATGCTCATAGGCTTTTTGCCGGGTTTTAATTCGGTGGAATTGTCTTTTTTCACGGTTTACCCCTTGTATGGAATTACATTACAGAACACAATATATTGGTATTATACACTATTGATTAAAAAAAATAAACCCTTATTTATTAATGTTTAAAATTATTTTATATTTAATGATAAAAAATGATATAAAAAACCCGCGAAACAGCGTCGCGGGTTATGGATTACTTGTTTATTTCGATTTTGCCGTAAAGTGAGGCGGAAGAGGAATCCGAGAGGGGAGGTCTGTTGTTCGCCTCCGGCTCATATCTGGGAGCTCTTTCTCTGCGGCCGCGGTAGTTATCGTTCCTGCCGCCGCGGCGGTTCTTGTTGTATCCGCCGCCGTTAGTGGGCTTGAAACCCTCCTCAAGAGTTATAACAACCTTGCGCCCGTCATCACTGCCGACGGAGTGGGATGAAACACCCTCAATTTCCTGAATGGTAGTGTGAATAATTCTGCGCTCATAGGGGTTCATGGGGTCAAGCACAACATTTCTGCCGTATTTTTTAACTTTCGCGGCGTTTTTGCGGGCCAGCGCGCGAAGGGTGTTTTCTCTTTTTTCACGGTAGTCGCCTATGTTGAGTGATACTCTTGTGTAACCTTCGCTGCCTTTGTTGACAACAAGGCGAACAAGGTACTGAATAGCGTCAAGGGTTTCGCCTCTGCGCCCGATTACCGAGCCGTAATCATCGCCGCAGTCAAGGGTGATTTTAAGCTCGTCGTCGGCTTCCTCAAATGAGATTGCGGGGTTTTCAACGCCGAGGCTTGTTAGAATGGCGCAAATGTAATTTTCAACATTTGAATAAGGGGATTCATCATACCAGGCTTTCGCGGTGAATTTAGCGGGTGAACCGCCGAAAAGACCGAGCACCTTTTTCTTTTCTTCTTCAACGCCGATTATTTCGGTCTGCACATCCGCGTTTTCGGGAGCGCAAAGCGCTTTTTTCGCGGCTTCAACCGCTTCCTGCGCGGACGCGGCGCTTGCCGTAGCTTCTTTAATCAAAATGTGTCACCACCTATAATATTGACGCCGGTTACGCGTCTTTGTTCTTGATTTCACTCAGCCGCTTGATGTAGTTTTCTTTTGAGCGGCGTGTTACCGTTTCATCAACCATATCTCTCGCGATAAGTTTTGAGGGGCTGTAAAGGATGCCCGTGATTATCATTGTAATAAATGAGAAGATGTTTGAAGCAATCCAGTAAAGGCCTATGCCGGCGGGGAACTGGAATGTGAGATAAAGTGAGAATAACGGCATAAACAGCATCATACAGCCCATTGAGGCAAAGTTGGTTGAGGGGTTCTGCTTTTTGGACCTTGCCATGGAATAAATACTTGAAGCCATTGAGCTGATAAAAGCAAGGGCGGGAATTATCCAGAGAATGTTGAAATTGTGCATATCGGGTATTGAGCCGAGCGATATGCCGCAGAATGTGAAGTTGAAGTTTTCGATTTTTTCATAAACCGCTTCGCTTACGCCCGCAACGCCTTTCAACTCGCTTATGTGCTCAATAATGTAGAGTTCCACAAATCTCACCCTTGAGCCGGCGTCGCCCATAAGAGCCGTTGCCTTTTCGCTCAGGGCGGATATCGCGTCGGAATTGATGAGAAGGGCGTATTTGAGCGGGTGGTAAATAACGCCTATAAGGCCGTAGATAATGGGAAGCTGAATAATAAGCGGAAGGCAGCCCATGTTCATCGGGTTTACACCCTCGCGGCGGTAAAGAGCCTGCGTTTCTTCCTGAATCTTCTGCTGGTCGCCTTTGTATTTTTCGCTTATTCTGCGGATTTTCGGCTGGATTCTCTGGGTTTTCACAGTGCTTTTCTGCTGTGAAATTGTTGTGGGTATCATAAGCAGTCGCGCAAAAAGAGTGAAAAGAATAAGCGACAAACCGTAGTTCTGGTGAGCGATAAAATCATAAATAAAACGCAGAACATAGCCGAACGGGTAACCCAGCACGGCATACATAGTGTCAAAAAACGATGTCATTGTTTATCCTCCGGTTGCGGTTTTTCTTTCTTTTTACGTTTTGCTTTAGGGGGAGGTACCGGGTCATACCCCCCGGGGAAGAGGATGTTGCATCTCAGAATTCTGCGCGCGGCGAGCAGGCTGCCCTTTGCCGCGCCGTGAAGTTCTATTGCCTCCAGCGCGTATTGCGAGCAGGTCGGGTAATAGCGGCACATAGGCGGAGTGTGCGGCGAAATGTGTTTTCTGTAAAACACAATGATTTTCATCAAAAACTTTTTCATAAATTTCACCTGATAACTCCGAGCGCCTCAAGCTGCCTGCGCATAACCGGTTCTATCTCTGTGCTTTTGAGGTTTTTGGTTTTAAATCTCGCAACAAAAACAATGTCCCATGCCCCGGAGCACTCGCCGGCAAGGGACGAATATGCCGCGCGAATTATTCTGCGGCAGCGGTTGCGCTCAACCGCGCAGCCTGTTTTTTTGCTGACGGTTATGCCGTAACGGCAGACGCCGGCGCGGTTTTTAACCGCGTAAGTGATTAACGCCTGGTCGCTTTTGCTTTTTCCGCGGTTGTAGGCGTGGCGGAACTCGATATTCTGATTTAAGGTTATCAACGCAGCCAATGCAATCAGCCTCTGCTCTCGTTAATCAGTAAGAGAGCTGCTTTCTGCCCTTTGCTCTGCGGCGGGCAAGAACTTTGCGGCCGTTTCTGTCAGCCATTCTTTTGCGGAAGCCGTGTTCCATCTTGCGATGACGCTTCTTGGGCTGGTAAGTTCTTTTCATAACTCAAACCTCCGTTTCATAATAAATCACAACAACCAAATAAGTTGTAGCAAACGATTTTTGCCGTAAGCCCGTTAAGCCTCGGCAATTTGGTATTATATAACAGCGGGCGGTGTTCTGTCAATATTTTTATTTATTATTTTATATATAGCGCAAAAATTCATCACACACGCACAATTTGTGCTTTAACGCCGCTATTCAAAATGCCGTACACAATTTGTTGTGCAAAGTAGAATTTTTTTCACATTCGCCGAAAAGATTGTGTAAATTTTCCAAAGGTTTTTCGGTTGCATTTGCAAAATGCGTGTGATAAAATCATAACTACCCTAAAATCGGGATTTATGCGAATAATAAACACAAATGTTTTGAAATAGAGAGATTACGAGACAATAAAAAAGGAAGAGAAAAGAAAATGAAATCAGCAAATGAGCTGTGGGAGAGCGTTCAGGCGGAGCTTAAAAACAACGTCTCCGAAACCATTTATGAAGTATGGCTCAGCAATATGGACCTCGTCAGCTTTGACGGAGTTTCGGCGCTTCTTTCAACAGATGAGTTCCGCATCAAAATCATTATGCAGCAGTTTGTTGACAAAATCAAAGCCGCGTTCAGAACCGTTACCGGTCTTGATGTTGAAATAGATTTTGTCAGCGCCCGGGATGAACCCGACACTGCCGCGAAAAGCACATCCTATGAAGACAACACCGACGACGAAGAGAGCACGTTTGAAACCTTTATTGTGGGCGCGTCAAACCGTTTTGCGCACGCGGCGGCTGTTGCCGTTGCCGAAAAGCCCGGTTCTTCAAAAGGCTACAACCCTTTGTTTATTTACGGCAATTCCGGCCTGGGCAAAACCCACCTTCTTCACGCCATAGGTCATAAGATTCAGCAGGATAATCCCGATTCAAACGTCATTTACATCACGGGCGAGCAGTTTATTAACATTATTGTTGAGAATATGCGCAACAAAACAATGCAGCCCGTGCATGAAAAGTTCAGGAACGCCGATGTTCTGCTTGTTGACGATGTTCAGTTTCTCTCCGGCACCGAGGCAACGCAGGTGGAGTTCTTCCACACATTCGACGCCCTTATAAACAACCGCAAACAGATAGTTCTCACATCCGACCGCCCTCCCAAAGAGCTCAAAGCCCTGGCAGACAGGCTCAAAGGCAGGTTTGAGTGGGGGCTTCTTGCCGATATAAAAGCGCCCGACCTTGAAACAAGAATGGCTATTCTCAACCGCAAGGCGAAGGTTATGGGCGTTGAGATACCGCCAAATGTGGTGGAATTTCTCGCGGAGAACATAAAAAGCAACATCCGCCAGCTTGAAGGGGCGGTTAAAAAACTCAAAGCTTATTCAACCATTCACGGCGTGAGCATAAACCTCGCTACGGCGCAGGGCGCTGTTAAGGATATTCTCAGCAGCTCCGTGCCCACACCCGTTACGGTTGAGAAAATAATCAACGAGGTTGCCCGCTCATTCGGCGCGCAGCCCGATGAAATCCGCTCCAAAAAGAAAGACGCGCGCACCGTGAAAATGCGCAATATCTCAATGTATATCATCCGCGAAACCACAGGCCTTTCGCTTGAGGATATAGGCAAAGAGTTCAGCGGGCGCGACCATACAACGGTTATGCACGCCCTTGATGTTGTCAAAAAAGGGCTTGAGAATGACAGCTCGCTTCAATCGGCGATAAATGACATCAGAAAGAATATTGAGGAATAAAAAATGGGCTTTTTCAAGCATTTTAACAGAGGTCTCAAAAAAACCCGTGACAGCGTCGCGGGCGCGATAGACGCCGCGCTGCAGGATAAGGTCGAGGTGGATGACGAGTTTTATGATGACCTTGAAGAAATACTCATTATGGCGGATGTTGGCATACAGACCTCAACCGAGATAGTTGAGGAACTGCGCGACAGAGTGCGTTCCGAAAAACTCCGCTGGACCTATGAGGTAAAAAAAGAGATTCAAAAAATAGTCGCCGAAAAGCTTTCGGGCGGCGATATGGATCTTGTAACCATCCCCGCGGTTCTTCTTGTAATCGGTGTAAACGGGGTGGGCAAGACCACATCCATAGGCAAAATGGCGGCTTATTTCAAAAATGACGGCAAAAAGGTTATTCTCGGAGCGGCGGACACCTTCAGAGCCGCGGCGATTGACCAGCTTCAGATATGGGCTGACAGAGCAGGAGTTGACCTTGTTAAGCACAAAGAGGGCGCGGATCCGGCCGCCGTTGTTTATGACACCATCTGCGCGGCTAAAGCCAGAGATGATGACATCATTATCTGTGACACCGCGGGCAGGCTTCACAACAAGAAAAACCTTATGGAGGAGCTCTCCAAAATTTACAAAGTAATTGACCGCGAGCTTCCTTACGCCGACACCGAAATTCTGCTTGTTCTTGACGCCACCACAGGGCAGAACGCGATAAGCCAGGCAAAAGAATTCGGCAACATCTGCGAGCTCACGGGCATAATTCTCACCAAACTCGACGGCACCGCGAAGGGCGGCGTTGTGCTTGCCATACGCAACGAGCTGAAGCTTCCCGTCAAATTTATCGGAGTGGGCGAAGGTATTGACGATTTAAAACCGTTTGACCCCGAAGCGTTCGCGCAGGCAATGTTTGTTGACAGTGACGCAAAATCCGACGGCAAACCGGAGGAATAATAACACAGATGGATTATATTATTGCATCGCACAATTTAAAAAAGCGTGATGAAATCTCACGCATACTCAACCCTCTCGGCATACGCGTTCTTCTTGCGGAAGAGGCGGGGGTTGAACTCACCGACGCGGAAGAAACGGGCAAAACTTTTGAAGAAAACGCTTTTATCAAAGCCGACCTCGGCTGTAAAGAGAGCGGTATGCCCTGCATAGCCGATGACTCGGGCCTTGCCGTTGACGCGCTCGGCGGAGCGCCGGGCGTTTATTCCGCGAGGTTTTCGGGTGTTCACGGCGACGATGAGGCAAACAACCTGAAACTTCTCAAAGAACTTGAGGGCGTGCCGGATGAAAAACGCACTGCCGCTTATGTCAGCGTTATCTGCTGTGTTTACCCGGACGGCAAAAAAATCACCGTGCGCGGCGAGTGCAGGGGCAGAATAGGCTACACTCCCAAAGGCACCGGAGGGTTCGGCTATGACCCGTATTTTCTGCCGGATGAATACGGTTATAAAACCACTATGGCGGAACTCACACCGCGGCAGAAAGACGCCATAAGCCACAGAGGCAAGGCAGGCAGAGCCCTTGCCGGTATTCTCGGAGGAAATAAAATTGACAAGTAAAGAAAGAGCTGCGCTCAGAGCTCAGGCAAATTCGCTTGACGCCCTGTTCCAGATAGGCAAAGGCGGAATTTCGGATTCCGTAATTAAACAAACAGAAGAGGCGCTTAAAGCGCGTGAGCTCATAAAGGTGAAAATTCTGCTTGAAAGCGCACCCGAATCACCGAGAGAAACAGCCGACAGGCTTGCCGCTGCAACGGGCAGCGATGTGGTTCAGCTTATAGGCGGAACAATAGTTCTTTATAAAAAGAACCCCGAACTCGGGCAGGAGAAAAAGCCCGCGAAAAAGCCCGCGCAATCAAAACCTCTCTCGAAGGTCAAGGCAAAAAAAGCCGCCCTTGACAGAAAAAAGCGCATTGAACAGGCCGCTGAGAAAAACAGAAGAGAATATAACAGACGCGGCAAAACAAAATAAGGTGGTTTTCAATGCAGAATAATCCCGACAGAAAACCCGTGGCACAGAACAAAAAAGCATACCACGACTATTTTGTGCTCGAAAAATATGAAGCGGGTATTGAACTTTTCGGCACCGAGGTCAAATCCATAAGGCAGGGCAAAATCAACCTTAAAGACGCCTGGTGTTCAATAAAAAACGGCGAGATTTTCGTCAACGGTATGCACATAAGCCCTTATGAACAGGGCAACATCTTCAACCGCGACCCCGTTCGCGTGCGCCGGCTGCTTATGCACAAAAAAGAGATTAACCGCCTTTACGGCACGGTAAAGCAGCAGGGGCTCGCCCTTGTTCCGCTGAGCGTTTATTTCAGCAAGGGCAGAGCGAAGGTTGAAGTCGGATTATGTAAAGGCAAAAAACTTTACGACAAGCGCGAATCAGCCGCCGTCAAAGAGGCACAGCGCAAAATCGAAAGAGGAATAAAATACTGATATTATGGGGATGAAAGGATTTCGACGGGGAGTCTGAACCCGGATAAGCGAGCAGCGGCGCGGAACCGCTTTAAAAGCCGCAAACCTAAAAATAAACGACAACGAAACAGTTGCACTCGCTGCTTAAATAAGCAGCCGTCTCCGCCGGGAGTACTGCGGCCCGGTACGAGGCGTCACACAGCAGTGAACGTGAACAGGGGAGTGCCCCGTAGCCTGTCACGCATTACGCGGCTACTGAAGAACTGAGCCTGCGCACCGGCGCTGTTCGGAGGGAATGTCAAAAGATGTGATACGCTCGTAGAAAGTCCCTGCGAGGGCTTTTCGGACGCGGTTTCGATTACCGCCATCTCCACCAAAAGCAGGTTGAGGCCAAAACCCTTGACCTGCTTGATTTTTTGCTTTTTCCCTTGTGTATCAAGGGATTTCGGGCTTTGTCGAAAATCCGGGATTACGAACATTTGTTTGAGATTTCGGAAAAAAGTCCGGCATTTTGGAATGTTGGGGGACACAAAAGGGGACACGGGGCTTGACACCGCAACCGTTTGGCATAGCAAGAATTATGCAAAAAACAATTCAGCGGTTGACTCAGTAATGAAAAAGTGAATATTCTTGCATAAAACCATATCTTTTATTATGAAACCGTATTTCACCGCTGATATTACGGCTTTCAACGGCAACGGCGAAATTAAAAAAATTTACGGGAGGAGAACGATATATGTTTTATTCCGAAACAGTAAAAAAAGCGTGCGGAATAATGTTCGACGCGCATAAGGATGATCTTGACAAAGGCGGATATCCTTATGTGTTTCATCCGTTTTATCTGGCAACTCAAATGGATGATGAAAACAGCACCGTTGTTGCTCTGTTGCACGATGTTATAGAGGATCATGCCGATAAATACAGCTTGACAGACCTGAAAAAAGAAGGATTTTGCGATGAGGTGATACAGGCCCTTGAGCTGTTGACCCACGATGAAACCGTGCCGTATATGGAATATATCAAGGCAATATCCCAAAACGGTATTGCCAAAAAGGTGAAGCTCGCCGACCTTAAACATAATACGGATACCCGTAGGGTCGGCGGCAAAAAGCCCGGCAAATATGAAACATATCTTGAAGCAATTAAATATTTAAGTGAAGATGACGGCTGAAACCGTTGTGTCGGCAAAGCCATCGGGCAGTAAAGAAATAACAGTAAAAAACCTGACAGAATGAACAAAAATTAAAAGAGAGAGGTGAACGCTGTGAAAACTTTTTTTATTGCGGATACGCATTTCGGCGATGAGCGTATAATGAAATATGAAAACAGGCCGTTCCTCAGCCCGCAAGAGATGAACAGCACGATTATCGGTAACTGGAATTCGACTGTCGGAGAAAATGACGCGGTGTTTGTTCTGGGGGATTTCGGCGCGGATGATAATGAGAAAGAGATAATTGAAAGGCTCAACGGCAGAATTTTTCTTGTTAAAGGCAACCACGATGTAAAATCAAATTCTTATTACAGATCCTGCGGAATGTGTGAAGTGTACGACTGCCCGATAATAATTGAAGGGTTTTGGATTCTCTCTCACGAGCCTGTCTATGTCAACACCAATATGCCTTACGCCAACCTGTTCGGCCATGTTCACGCCAACCCGATTTACGCGGATTTCAGCGAACAGCATTTTTGCGTAAGCGCGGAAAGAATTGAATACACTCCGATAGAATTTGAGAAAATCAAACAAGCGATAAAAAGCAGAAAGTGATTAAAAAACGGATTTTTTCAATAATATTTTTCAATAATATTAAAGGTAAACAAACAGATATACGCACGGAGTATTAACAGGGGCAATTGCATTCTTTTTGCCGCCCCGCGCACTGTGTAACAATCGAAAAAAGCAGGTCAGTTCAAAAACCGGCCTGCTTATATTTTGCTGTGTTTTACATATTTGTCATTATGCCCAAAAAATCGGGCACCCCGAGAGGACCGAAGATGTTCATAAAAATTCCGTACGCTATCTCAAAGGGATAGAGCAGGGGCATACCGAAAAGCAGCAGCATTTTCCACATGGTTTGTTCCTTCTTTCATTTATCTTTTTATATCGCTTAAAAGCCGGAGCTTATCTTTTTTTGTAAAGAACAAGTTCCGGGTTTTCACCCTGTGCCTCATAGGTGCAAATAAGAATAAAATCCATACCGGCAAGAACGCCGAAACAGCGCCCGCCGCCGTATTCGGGCTCAAGCTGAGCGCCGAGATATGTAACTGCGTCATCAAGAAACTTTGCTTTTGAACCGTTCGGAAGAGGATAATCGAGGTTAACGAATTTGCCTACAAGAGCGTTAAGCTTTTCAACCTTGGGCATCCCTTCAATTTCAAGGGCGTTTATCTCATCAACGAGCCGGTTTTTAAATTGCTCAAACCGGCCGCCGTCGCCGAGGTCTTCATATCTTTTCCAGTAATCGAGAACGGGCAGTGTTTGCTTCAGATATTCCCGTGCCTGTTCCTCCGTAAATCCGTCGCCGGCCATGTTTTTTACGCACACATCTATAAGGTCGTCCATATTGCTGTATGTGTATGTTCCGTCGGCGTAGCACCATTTGCAGTAGTCCTCATTGAGAGAGCCGTCTTTGTTTCTGCCGATAATTTCATCGTCAAGCGGCATACCGCAGCACTGACAGATAAGTTTGCGCGGTGAACCGAGCAGAGTGTTGATTGAAACATCAAAAAGAGAAGAAAGCAGTTTCAGCGTTTCGGTACCGGGCACGGTTTCACCCGTTTCCCAGCGGGAGACCGCCTGGCGCGTTACAAAAACCTTTTCAGCAAGGTCATCCTGCGACATACCGTTTTTTGTGCGCAGTTCATAAATGACATCTTTTGTGTTCATTAAAACACCTCCTGCCGCTTATTATAATATGGCGGATAAAGAAAAACAAGCAACGGTGAGTTGCGCAACAGGGCGGTAATTGAGGTTGAGCACAGCAAACGGGAAATACAACCGGAAATCAATACCGTCACCCGATAATTGAGGCTATCGGGTGCTGCTTTCATTTATTTATTGCCGGCATAACGGCACAATTCCGCACTCCCGTTACATATCCGTCATAAAAACAATCCGTATATTGTAAGTTGCCTGTTTTTATGTTACGATAAAACCGATAAAAACGCAAGCGGGGAGTGAAAAATATGCCGTCAATTCGGGGAAGAATGCTTATGAGCATATTGCGGTTGATTTTTCATTCTCCGCTCTCAAAAAGCGATAAACTCAGCGACCGTTTTGCCGCTGTATCCAAGCGTATGAAGGCGGAGTATAAAGTTCCCGCGGGATATACTCATAATCGGCATCTTTTTGACGGCACTGCTTATGAAACGCTCATCCCCGGCAACCGGCAGACAGATATAGTGATTTTTCATATTCACGGCGGCGGCTTCAAGGTGCCGCTCAATAATTTTTACAGGCGCACGGCGGAGAAATACAGCCGGATTTTCGGCGCCGCCGTCATCAGCGTTGATTACGGCACATACCCGGCGAATGAACTGCCCTCTCAGATGTATGACACCGTGAAGGTTTACCGTCACCTGATTTCGGAAGGGCTTTCTCCCGATAAAACGGTTTTCATCGGCGACAGCGCGGGCGCGACAGTCGCTTTGGCGGCCTGCCTTTATCTGCGTGACAACAAGCTGCCGCTTCCCCGCAATATTGTTTGTTTTTCACTTTGGGGCGACGCCGATTCAACGGGAGAAAGCAGAATAAAAAACGCGTACAGCGACCCGTTTTACGGCATTGCGAAAAGGAAACGGATTGAAGACAATCTGCACCTTCTTCGGCGGATTTCCGTCTATGCGCAAAATGCCGACAGAAGCTGCCCGTATATTTCCCCTTGCCGCGGCGAATTCTACGGCTTTCCGCCGACTGCGCTGTTTTGCGGAACGGCGGAGCTTGATGAGAGCGACAGCGACCGTGTTTATGAAAAAATGAAGCAAGCCTGCGCGGATGTTAAACTTTTTAAATATGAAAGTATGTGTCACTGCTTTCAGATGTTCTCATTTTTGCCCGAAAGCAAAGACGCGTTTCGTAAAGCGGTTGAAAGGGTGAAAAACCATGGCTGAAAAATCAATTGACCTGAACATCGGATTTTTGAAGAGCAAACTGCCCGAAATTGTAAAAAGTCAAACCGGAAAAGAAATTGAAAATTTGAAATTTATCGGGGGCGGCAGTTACGGCAAAGTGTTTCGCGCCGAAATGGACGGCGCTCCCGTCGCGCTGAAAACCTATCGTGTCAAAGGCTCGCAAAACGCCGAGGCGGAGCAGCTGAGAACGCTTAGGGCAAACACATCCGTGCCTATGCCGGAAGTCATTTTCACTTATGAAGATAATGATATATCTTTGCTTGCAATGAGCTTTATCGGCGGCAAAAATGTTCTCAATCCCGTTTTTCTTTTAAAAAGCGGAGAGAAGAAAGCCGCTTTTGCCCGGCAGGTGGTTGACGGTATGAGCGAATGGCACTTTGTAACAAACGGCAAATTCGGCAGCCTTTCAAATCCGGCTTATGATACCTGGTTTGAGTATTATACCGAAACAATGAGAAATCCGTGGCTTCGCGGATTATCCGCCCTTGCCGAAAAAGGAAAATTCAGCAAAAACTCGCTTGAACTCCTGCTTGAAGCGTCGGAGTTGTTTGACGGGATTTATACCGAACCGGATCGGGCGGTTTTAATTCACGGCGACCTGAACATTATGAATATTATGGCGGCTCCGGAATCGTTTGCGCTGACAGGGTTTATCGACCCGTGCGGCTCGTGTTTCGCGGACAGGGAATATGACCTGTTTCAGCTTCGCAATATGTGGGGTGACGCATTCGGGCTTTATGAAACATACAAATCAAAACATACGCTTTCAAAATATGCCGATTTCAAGGTTGCCTGCTATGCCGCGATGAATGAAGCGTCTATGCGGCTGAGAGGAGGCTTAATCTTTCCGCTTTGGGAGGCTTTGAACTTTAACAGGCTGAAACATGAAACGGAGAAAATTAAAAATGAATACAGGTGAACTGATTACAATAAAATCTCTTGATGATGTTTCCGCGAAAAAACGCACGCCGTACATTACGGAAATAAAGCTGTATTCCTGCATTCAGCAGGGCGACCTTGCGGAGCTTATAAAGCGAATCGGTGAAATCGGTTCCGAAATCATCACCGGCAATATGTCGGAAAACGAGCTTATGCAGTATAAATATATGGCGGTCAGCGCAATCACGCTTGCAACAAGATATGCTGTTCAGGGCGGAGTGAATGAAAGCGCGGCGTATGAATTCTCGGATGAATGCATAAAGACGGTTGATAAATTTGCAACAAAAGAAGAGATTGTAATGTATCTCGTAAAGCGGATGATCGCTTTGACGGAAATGGTCTCCAAAAGCAAAAATCAGCCGAGGTTCTCGCCTTATATCCGTAAAAGCGTCGCGTACATCAATTCTCATATTTCGGAAAAAATAACAGTCGGGGCAATTGCCGGTGATTGCGGCGTTTCACCTGACTATCTTTCACGGATTTTTAAAAAGGAAACGGGAGAACCTGTTTCCGCTTTTATAATGAGAAAGAAAATCAATGCCGCGAAGCAATATCTTATTGAGGGCAAATCCATCTCCGAAATTGCCCGGCTTCTCGGGTTTTCATCCACTTCACACTTCGGCAGGTCGTTCAAACGGTTTTGCGCAATATCTCCGGCGGAGTATTTGTCAAATGTCGGGAACGGCAGTAAAGAAGTGTAAAAATCCCTTTAACAAAAGACAGCACCGGTGAGCTTGAAATGCTTCGGTGCTGTTTTTGAATTGTGCATTTTCGGATTTCGCTGTGCAAATCCATTCATCAAAAAAACTAAACAGCCCACCCGATGGGTGAACTGTTTCATGGCACGCCGGAAGGGATAAGTATTTGCTGCGCAAATCCTTGCATCCTCGGCGACCGTTGCTGCGCAACAGTACCCGCCTCGGACTTCGCGGCTGAAAACAGTCCGCAGGACTGTTTTGTTGACGCCGCTCACCCTCTCAGGGTTCGAATCCCTTCCTCAACAAAAACAAAACAGCCCACCCGATGGGTGAACTGTTTCATGGCACGCCGGAAGGGATAAGTAT
>R25__coassemble_172_pt1 | contig 41329 bp, 43 predicted proteins | sample R25__metabat2_low_PE_027 | metagenome-assembled genome bin R25 | reverse complement strand
AAATATTTGTTTGACTAAACAATAAGTATGTGATAATATATATAGACTTATTTGTTAAAAATCCCTTACTGAGGTGTGATATGAAAAAGGTTCTTGTGATTTTCGGCGGCGTTTCAAGCGAGCACGATGTTTCGCTTATCTCCGCGAAATCGGTAATTGAAAATATACCCTCCGATAAATACGAGGTGACAAAACTCGGAATAACCAAAGACGGCGTTTGGTACATCTACAAAGGCGACACAGCGGACCTGCCCGGTGACAGATGGCTTGAAAACAGGTCTATGCTTGTTCGCGCCGTTCTTTCACCCGACCGCAGCCACCACGGCGTTATTACAGAGCGCGGTTCGGTAATTTCTTTTGATATATGCTTCCCCGTTCTTCACGGCAGAAACGGTGAGGACGGCACTGTTCAGGGGCTCCTGGCTCTCGCGGGAATCCCGTTTGTGGGGTGCGATATGCTTTCATCCGCCGTTTGTATGGATAAAGCCATGACAAACGCCATATCCGATTACGCAGGCATAAAACAGGCAAAATGGATGGCTTTTGACAAATACGCCTATTCCAAAGACGCCGCACAAATAATAAAAAAAGCCGAAAACAGTCTCGGTTTTCCGATATTCGTTAAGCCCGCAAACTCCGGTTCCTCCGTGGGAATAACAAAGGTCAGCGGCAGAGAGGCTCTTGAAAGCGCGATAAACACCGCGTTTGAGTTCGACAAGAAAGTTGTTCTTGAAGAGGGTATTGACGGCCATGAGGTTGAATGCGCCGTTATGGGCAACGATGAGCCTGTCGCCTCCACGGTGGGCGAAATTGTGCCCTGCAATGAGTTTTATGATTATGACGCCAAATATTACGCGAACCGTTCGGAACTCAATATTCCCGCAAACCTGCCGGAACAGACAATTCAGGCTGTGCGCGACGCCGCGTGCAGAGCCTATAAAGCCTTCGGCTGCTCGGGGCTGACAAGAATAGATTTCTTTGTAAGAAAAAGCGACGGCGCCGTTATGCTCAACGAGCCCAACACAATACCCGGGTTTACATCAATAAGTATGTATCCGAAGCTTTTTGAGGCCTCCGGCGTGCCCTACCCCGAATTGCTTGACAGGCTTTTACAGCTTGCGGAAGAAAAAACAGTATGAGCAGTTACACAGTTACAATAAAAGACACTCACGAGCACAACGGCGAAAGCTTCACGGCGGAATTCACAAGCGCCTGCGAATACATAAAAGACGGCGAGAATTTTACCGTTACATACGCCGAAAAAGGCGGTGAGCTTGACGGAAGTGTTGTTTCCATCCGCGCAAAGGGCGGGGGAACGGTTGAGATAACCCGGTTCGGCGAGTTCAACACCCGTCTTATCGTTGAGCGCGGCCGCAGGCATATCTGTTTATATAACACCCCGTTCGGCGAAATTTCAATGGGTGTTTACGCCGAGGAGGTTTATTCGCAGATAAACGCCGGCGGAGTGAGCATGAAACTGCGCTACACTCTCGACTGCAACTCCGGATTAATATCTACAAACACTATGAAAATCACGGTTAAGGAGGCGGTTGACAATGTCACTGCTTGTTAAAAAATCGCATACCGACGCGCGCACTGCCGTAATTGAGGCGGCCGGTGTCGCCGTAGCAAAAGGGCTGTTTCCCGAGGAGCCTCTGCCCGGCTTCAACACTGAGGTTCCCGCCGACAGAAAAAACGGCGATGTTTCGACAAACGCCGCTATGGTATGGGCTAAAGCGCTGCGTATGCCTCCGCGTAAAATTGCCGAAACAATAGCAGGCAACATTCAACTCGCCGACACGCTTTTTGAGAGAGTAGAAGTGGCGGGCCCCGGGTTTATCAATTTCTATTACGGCAGTTCTTTCTACAGCGCGATAATTGAGGATATATTCGCAAAAGGCAGCGGTTACGGCCGTTCCGATTTCGGAAAAGGCAAAAAAATCAATGTTGAGTTTGTCAGCGCAAACCCCACAGGTCCCATGCACATGGGCAACGCGAGGGGCGGCGCTCTCGGCGACTGCCTTGCGGCGGTTCTTGATTTTGCCGGCTATGAGGTCAGCCGTGAGTTTTATATAAACGACGCGGGCAATCAGATTGACAAATTCGCGCTTTCTCTTGACATACGCTACCGTCAGATTTATGAGGGTGAAAACGCCCCCGAACTGCCGGAGGACTCATACCACGGCGCCGATATAACGCAGCGCGCGAAAGAATTTGCCGGAGTTTACGGCGACTCGTTTATTTCAAAACCCGAGGAGGAGCGCAGAAAGGCTCTCGTCGATTTCGCTCTGCCGAAAAACATTCAGGCGATGAAAGACAACCTCACCAAATACCGCATTGAATACGACACCTGGTTTCACGAAAGCACTCTGCACTCAGACGGTGAGATAGCCGAGATTATCGACATACTTAAAAGCAGAAATCTCGCCTATGAAAAAGACGGCGCGCTGTGGTACAAAAACTCCGAGGTTCTCGCAGGCAGGCTTGCGAATGAGGGCAAAACTCCCGCCGATATAGAAAAACTCGGTTTAAAGGATGAGGTGCTTATCCGTCAGAACGGCAACCCCACATATTTTGCCGCCGACATAGCCTACCACCGCAATAAATTTGCGAGAGGCTTTGACAGAGCCATTGATATATGGGGCGCCGACCACCACGGCCATGTTGCGCGTATGAAAGGCGCGCTTGACGCGATAGGCCTTGATGGCGACAAACTTGACATTGTTCTTATGCAGCTTGTCAATCTTACAAGAGACGGTCAGGTTGTGAAGATGAGCAAAAGAACCGGCAAGGCAATCACCCTTACAGACCTGCTTGAAGAAATTCCGATTGACGCGGTGCGTTTTCTTTTCAATATGAGAGAGCCGGGTTCTCAGATGGATTTTGACCTTGACCTTGCCGTTGAGCAAAGCTCCGAAAACCCCGTTTACTACTGCCAGTACGCTCACGCGAGAATATGCAGTATTCTCAAAAAACTCGAAAGCGAAGGCATTGTCTCAAAGCCATGCTCCCCCGGAACCCTCTCCCTTCTTACCGCGCCGGAGGAACGCGAACTCATTCTTCATCTCTCATCGCTGACGGATGAAATCGTTACCGCGGCAAAGAACTACGACCCCGCAAAAATCACGCGCTACGCAATAAATCTTTCGGCATTGTTCCATAAATTCTACAACGCGTGCAGGGTAAACTGCGGCGATGAAAACCTGACTCAGGCAAGGCTCGCGCTTTGCGTTTGCGTAAAAACCGTGCTCGCCAATGTGCTCACGATGTTCAAAATCACCGTTCCCGAATATATGGAAAAAGGTTCCGATTTATAATAAATTATCCTCCGGACGTGAATTCCGGAGGATTTTTATTGACCTTTCCCGTGATTAAATTGTATAATTGTTTCATACAAGGCATTTAAAGCCGTTTTTGTTATCGGCACCGCCCCCGCATACTTAAAAACCTTTTTCGGCGGTTTTCGGCGCCCTGACCGGCAAAATCCGGGCTGTTTATGAGGTTATCGTACTATGAAAAGCAAAGTTTCAGGCTTTATTTATAAAACGGATAAAAAAATACTGCTTGCGGTAACCGCTGCCGCTGTGCTTATTGTTACCGCAGCCGCTGTCGCGCTCGGCATAACTGCTGCGAAGAGCTCAAAGCGCCCGGTTTCCGCCCCGTCGGCGGATATTGCCGTTCAGCTTTCGCTTTTAGGCGATGTTTCATCCTCCGACGCGCTCATTAATAAATATTATGTTTACGGCAACCATCTTCACCTTGAGGGCGAGATTGACGGCACAAAATACAACGGCTTCTCCCGAATAAGCCTTGTTCTGCGCAAGGATGACGGCAGTGAAAAAGAGATAACCCTGAAATACGGCAGTAATGATTCCGGCACTGTTTTCTTCACATCCTCCGAATATATAAACGGCGGAATATGCCTTGATGAAATTGCCGAAGGCGATTTGTGCGTGCTGTTCAAAATTGCAGACGCAAGCGGCAAAATCTACACATCGGCAGCCGCGATGTATGATTTTGAACCCGTAAATTACTACACCGTAACAAAAAACGGTGAAAACAGGCTTGTAAGCCTCGGTTTTACGGCATACAGCACCGGCAGGGGTATTCTGCCATGCCTTGCGATAAAAGTTGAAAAAGCGGCGCTCCCGGACGATATTTACGACATTGTGCTTGACGCCGGGCACGGCGGCGGTGATTCCGGCGCCGTTTACAAAAATCACAGAGAGGCGGATCTGACAATAGACTACGCCAAGGCTCTGAAAAAAGAGCTTGAAGCGCTCGGGCTTAAAGTCAGGATGACCCGTGAAGGCAATGAGAAAAGCGGAACAATGACGGGGGCCGCGGCATATAACAAAGGCGGCAGGGTTGAAAAAGCCTGCCTTTCGGGCGCTAAATACTGTTTTTCCGTTCATTTCAACAGCGTCAGCGGCAATCAGAGAACAACTGCGCACGGCTTTCAGATTTACTGCCCGTACGGCTCGGATATATCTTTTGCACGCTCCATAGCCGACGGTGTTGTCAAAAACGCTGGGGCTCGGTATTCGCCCCAGGAGTTTTCAAGGGTTGCGCCCGGTGTTTATATTCGCACCTTCGGCAAAAGCGGAGTGCAAAACTCAAAAAAAATTGCGAAATCATACGGCTATGAGCCTTATGAGGCACTTAAAGCGAACACAACTTTTTATTATATGATACGCGAAACCGGCGGCATAGCGACCGGAGCTTATATTGACGGGCGAAGCAGTGAGTTCAACTATAACGAAAACGAAAGCCGCGATTCCGTCACGGGGCTTGAAAGCTACCTGCTTGAAATCGGCTATATATGCAATGAAGATGACCTTGCGAATATTCTCGCGAACCGCGACGCTTATGTTAAAGCCATTGCCGCCGCGACAGCGAAGGAACTCGGAATAACGCGGTAAGCGCGGAAAACATTTTTGTCTTTTACCGCTGTTTTTTCATTAAATGACTTAACAATTTCCGCCTATATGTTATACTGTATGTTGCTTTTGCGAAAACACTAAAAGAGGATTTGTATTTTTATGGAAAAACGAAACACTTTTTCAGGCAAAATCGGCTTTGTGCTGGCCGCCGCCGGTTCTGCCGTAGGGCTCGGCAATCTGTGGCGCTTCCCCTACCTCGCGGCGAAATACGGCGGAGGTATTTTTCTGCTTGTTTATCTTGTGCTTGCCATAACTTTCGGCTTTGTGCTTATGGTTACGGAGATTGCAATAGGCAGAAAAACCCAGTTGAGTCCGCTCTCCGCGTTCGGCGCTCTTAACGCCAAATGGGGCTGGCTGGGCAAGCTCGCGACCTTTGTGCCGGTGCTTATTTTTCCCTACTACTGCCTTATCGGCGGCTGGGTAACAAAATACACCGCCGCTATGCTTACACAGGCATCCGCGGCGGCAGATGACTCATATTTTGACAATTATGTTTCGGCAACGGGCGAACCTCTTTTTTGGTTTGCGGTTTTTCTTCTGGTAACCGTGCTGGTGGTTATTTTCGGGGTGAACAAAGGCATTGAAAAGCTGAGCAAAATACTTATGCCTTTGCTGCTTATAATAACCGTCGCGCTTTCAATATATATTGTAACGCGGCCGGGCTCAAAGGCGGGCATACGCTTCTATCTGATGCCGGATTTCAGCAGCCTCAGCTTTAAAACCGTTCTGGCGGCTCTCGGCCAGCTCTTTTATTCAATGTCGCTCGCCATGGGCATAATGATAACCTACGGTTCTTACCTTTCAAAGGATGAAAACATTGAGAAATCCACCCGTCAGATAGAGATTTTTGACACGGCAATCGCTTTTCTCGCGGGGCTTATGATTATTCCCGCGGTTTTTGAATACTCCGGCGGAGACAAAGAAGCGCTCAGTTCCGGCCCCTCGCTTATGTTTGTTACACTGCCCAAAGTTTTTAACACAATGCCGGCGGGCGGAATTATAGGCGCGCTGTTCTTCTTTCTTGTTCTGTTTGCCGCGCTGACAAGTTCAATCTCAATACTTGAAGCCATCGTTTCAGGCATTATCGACCGGTTTAAAGTAAAAAGATCCGTTGCCGCGCTTGCTGTCAGCGTTTACGGGCTTGTTTTAGGCACTGTCTGCTCCCTGGGTTTCGGCATCTGGAGCGATTTCACCATTATCGGTATGTCAATACTTGATTTTATGGATTTTGTTTCAAACAGCATTTTCCTGCCGCTTGTGGGTATGCTGACCTGTGTTGTTGTGGGGTTTGTTATTAAACCCGACGCGATTATCAGCGAGGTTGAGCTGAACGGACCGTTCAAAATGAAACATTTTTATGTCGCAATGGTAAAATGGATTGCCCCGCTGCTGATTTTCGCCATACTTGTTTCGGGAATACTTCAAAGCTTCGGCATTCTGAAAATATAACATTCATCCGGCGCCCGCGCAGGGCGCCTTTTTTATAAAAAATATAAAAAAATGCCCCGCCTCTTGGCAGGACATTTTGAAAATCAAAACTCAGATTATTTAAGTTCAACCTTTGCGCCGACTTCTTCAAGTTTGGCTTTTGCAGCTTCAGCGTCTTCTTTGGAAACTGCTTCTTTAATAGCTTTGGGAGCGCCGTCAACAACTGCCTTTGCCTCCGCAAGGCCGAGACCGGTGATTTCACGAACAGCCTTGATGACCTTGATTTTTTCTGCGCCGACTTCTGCAAGGATAACGTCGAACTCAGTCTTTTCTTCCTCTGCTGCTGCGGGGCCTGCTACGGGGCCTGCTACCGCAACCGCGGCCGCGGCTGAAACGCCGAACTCTTCTTCTACTGCGTGAACGAGCTCTGAAAGCTCAAGAACTGAAAGTGCTTTGATTTCTTCAATCATAGCAGCGATTTTCTCTGATGCCATTTTAATTTCCTCCTGATTAAATCTTTTTAAAAATTATTCTGCGGGTGTTTCTGCGGGAGCTTCCTCGGCGGGAGCTGCCGCTTCCTGTGCGGGTGCTTCTTCAGCGGGAGCCGTCTCCTCTGCGGGAGCTGCTTCGCCGCCCTTGTCAACAACAGCCTGAATAACGCGCGCGAACGCCGCTATGGGAGCGTTGAACGCGTTGCATACCGTTGCGAGAAGGATGTCTCTTGAAGGAAGCTTTGCAAGGGATTCTATCATAGCGAGGTCAATGACTTTACCGTCAAGATAACCGCTCTTGATTGAGAACTTGCCCTTGGATGCGTCTGCGTACTTCTGAAGTATTCTTGCCGCCGCGGTCTGATCCTCGGGGCTTATGGCAATAGCCGTTGTGCCTTCGAGAACATTTGTAATATCGTCAAGACCTGCGCTTTTCGCCGCAAGACCGAGAAGTGTATTCTTAACTACCGTGTATTTAACACCTGCCTCACGAAGCTCTTTGCGGAGCTTGGTGTCATCGGCAACGGTAATACCTTTGTAGTCAACAACAACACCTGCTACGGAGTTGTTCAGACAATCAACAAGATCGGCAACCATCTGCTTCTTCTGTTCCAATACCTTTGCGCTTGGCAATTTGATTTCACCTCCGGATTTACAATTAAAAGCCCTTCCCGACTGCACGGAAAGGGCAATAACACACTACATTTCTGTTTTGTGTATTCCTCTCTCGGCAGGCGGTAAAAACCTTATGCATAACTGCACCTGCTGTCTTTGAAAAGAACAGCTTGTGTATAATAACACACTTTTTTTACTGTGTCAAGCGAGTTTACGAAAATTATTCGGCAACAAGCTTGAGGGGGTTGACTTTGATGCCGGGGCCCATTGTTGAAGCAACAACGCATGAACGGATATACTGACCCTTGCTTGCCGCGGGCTTGGCTTTGATGATGGCGTCAAGAAGAGTGTTGAAGTTTTCGCTGAGCTTCTCAGTGCCGAATGAAGCCTTGCCTATGGGGCAGTGAATAATGTTTGTTTTGTCAAGACGGTATTCGATTTTACCTGCTTTTGCTTCGGTAACCGCCTTCGCGACATCGGGAGTAACTGTGCCGGCTTTGGGGCTGGGCATAAGGCCGCGGGGGCCGAGAACCTTACCGAGACGGCCTACAAGGCCCATCATATTGGGTGCCGCTATTGCAACATCAAAATCAAGGAAGCCTTCGCCCTGGATTTTAGCTACAAGATCTTCAGCGCCTACGATTTCAGCGCCTGCAGCTGTTGCGGCGTCGGCGTCGGGGCCTTTTGCGAATACCGCTACTCTTACTTTTTTACCTGTGCCGTTGGGAAGAACTACGGCGCCGCGAACCTGCTGATCCGCGTGACGGGAGTCAACGCCGAGACGAACATGAACCTCAACGGTTTCATCGAATTTCGCTGTTGCTGTTTTGATTGCGAGGTCAAGTGCTTCCGAAGGGTCGTAAAGGTTTGCTTTATCAACAAGCTTTACGCCGTCAACATATTTTTTACCGTGTTTCATAGTGTTTTACCTCCCCTCAGTCTGCCACCGTAACGCCCATACTGCGCGCCGTGCCTGCTATCATGCTCATTGCGGTCTCGATTGTTGCCGCGTTAAGGTCGGGCATTTTCTGCTCCGCGATTTTGCGAATCTGCTCCTGTGTGATTGAAGCGACCTTTGTTTTGTTGGGAACGCCTGAACCGCTTTCAATTCCGCACGCCTTCTTGATAAGAACCGCCGCGGGGGGAGTTTTGGTGATGAACGAGAACGTGTGATCCGCGAACACCGTAATAACTACGGGGATGATAAGACCCATATCGTTCTTTGTGCGCTCATTGAACTCTTTTGTAAACGCCATAATGTTTACGCCGTGCTGACCGAGCGCCGGACCTACGGGGGGTGCAGGAGTTGCTTTACCTGCGGGAATCTGAAGTTTGATTAAACCGACAACTTTTTGTGCCATTTTTGTTAACCTCCATAAAATGTGGTGAATTGCGGAGTCTGTATGACTCCTCCCACGAAACCGTGCGAAAGCACAGCCGCGCTTAAAGCGCTTAATTTGAAAAGACGGTTAAGTCTTCAAATTACCGTGATTAATCCTCAGCGAGTTCTACCTGGTCAAGCTTGAGCTCAACCGATGTTTCTCTGCCGAAGAACGAAATTGTGACGCGAACAAGATCGTTTTCAACGTCAATTTCCTGAACAACGCCCTGGGTGCCTTCAAACATCTCATCAACAATGTCAACCGTGTCGCCGACTTTGTAGGACACTTCAACAACTCTTGACTCAATGCCGAGATTGTAAACCTCATCTTCGGTCAGGGGCATTGCTTTGCTTTCCGGGCCGACAAAGCCCGTAACGCCTCTTGTGTTACGAATAACAACCCATGTGTCATCGCTCATAACCGGCCTGTTGTCTTTGTCTGCCTCTACGGCAACCTTAACAAAAACATAACCGGGAAAAAGCTTGCGTTCACTCTGCTTGCCTTTTTCATCCTCAACGATTTCAACAGGGACTTTCACATCAAGGATTGCGTCTTGCATCTTGCGGTTTTCAACAACCTTTTCAATATTGCCCGCAACCTTGTTTTCGTAACCTGAGTAGGTATGAACAACATACCATCTTGCGTCTGCAGCCATTTTTATTCCTCCCTATTTTCAGATAGTGAAGAATTTGCTCACGGCAGACATCATTGCCTGTGTTGTCTCTTCGGCAGCGCCCGTGTTGCTTATGTGCTCTGCCGCTCTCTTGAGAAGCGAGAGAAGGAATGAAAGCAACTGGTCAATTCCGAAAATAACAACTCCGCAGATAACAACCACGACAAGAACCACGCCACTGGATTTGAGAACCGTCATTTTGTCAGGCCAAACAATTTTCTTGATTTCGCCTTTAAGATCCTTGACGAACTTCTTTATGGCTTTACCCGCGCGCTTGAAAATGTTGCCGTTGGGGTTAGACTGCTTATTCGCTTTTTTCGCTTCTTTTTCAGCTCTTGCGACTTTTTCGGCAGCCTCGGAAACTTCCTTTTTAGCCATTGGTTCTCCTCCTGTGTTATTTGGTTTCTTTGTGGAGAGTATGCTTCCTGCAGAAACGGCAGTACTTGTTCATCTCCAACCTGTCGGGTGAGTTCTGCTTGTTTTTCATTGTGTTGTAGTTGCGCTGTTTGCATTCGGTGCATGAAAGCGTGATTTTCACTCTTTTACCGTTAGCAGCCATTTGCGGCACCTCCATCTTTTAGGAATTTTTAGCCTCCCTCTGTGACTACCGGAAAAAGGGCACAAAAATAAAGCCCTCCCGCAGAGGTGTAGATATAATATCACAAGTCGCCCGCTTCGTCAAGCATTTTTTTCTTTAAAAAGCGGGCGGCTTATCATTATTAATAAAATATTACAATATATTGATATGCCGTCAGTGTTAAGGCGTATATCTTGCGCGGAAATAAACTTTATTTTCGCTGTGTTTTTTTCAATAATGATTATTCCGCGGTATCTTTACCCCGCGCGCGCAGCGGCAGCCACCATGTAAAGCCGAACGCGAGGCAGTTCGCGAGCCCTTTCGCCGCGCTTACTCCGAACTGTTTTGCGGTTTTTCTGCCGATTATCAGATATTCCGTCAGGTGCGCAGCGAAAAGCGCCGCCAGCGGAACAACTTTTTTTGACGCCGCGAGAATTATGCCGCCGATATAAAGCAGCACGCAAACGGGTTTGCCTACGAGCGACACATATTTCATCATATTAATCATACCTTTCATCACACTTTTTATTGAATGAAATGCCGCGGAACCTTTTACGGCAGCGCGGCATTGAAAATTTTTATTAAATCAGAAAAGCATAAGAAGGAAGATAACCGGCATAGTCAGGAATGTCATAAAGAAGAAGCCGAGAGGCATAAATACCATTGCTATTGAGCCTGTTGTAATAAGGGCGTTAAGTGTTGATTTAACAACAACGGTGTTCTGAGCCTCCGAAATATTCTGCCAGCAAAAGCTTATGCGGGCGCCGTCCTGTGAGTATGAGTCAAGTTCGAGGGTTGAAGACGATTCCGCCCTTTTAAATCCGCATTCCTCAAGGCCTTTCGCCACGGCGTTCGCCTCTTCCTCGTCATGAAAATCCACAAAGCCTTCCATCCTGAGCTCATCGCAGGGCTCGGTATTGTAAAGGTGCCCGCCTCTGAAGCCGGTGCACCACCAGTAATCGTCATAAGGCACGGTGAACTGATACTGATAATCGCCGTTGCGGTCTTTATCCCAATAAAGCGTGGTCTGCATTTTGAGCTTGTCTGTGTCGGCGCATTTATACGGAGTAAACGCGTTTACCTCTCTGTTTTCCGCCAGCTCGCCGTCACGGTAGTAATAGCCGATTTCACTGCCGTAAAAAGCGATGCCGTACTGCCCTTTCCACAGTTGAACCAGGCGGGCTTTGCCGCCGTAGTTGTAATTGACGCGAACATAATCATAGTTGAGCGTGAGGTAGGGCGAAACATAGTCAAAAGCGTTCATAAAGCCGGTAACCTTCTGCCACGCTGTATCCTGATCGTAATAATAGAATTTTTCACTCCCGTTGAAGCGGTAGCCCATAACTGTATTGTTGCGTAAAAAATCGTTTACGGCATCAACAGCGGTTGAACAGCTTATTTTGATGGTTGCACTGAATTTTTCGCCGCTTTCGGGCTCGGTTACGGTTGCGGTAATAACGGAATATCCCGGTGTAACACCGTAAACAAGGCCGTTTTTGTTCACGGAGCAATGCTCATTATCGGATGACCACTCGATTGTGAAATCCTCCGCTTTGAGCTGACTGCCTTCGGGAACTGTGATTTCGGATGTCAGCTGCAGATAAGTGCCTACATGAACATATCTTCTCGGAGCGTCAAGTTTAATTGAATACCCCTGCAAAGCAGCCGCGGCGCCGACGGTTATTACCGACAGCATCATCAACAAAACCATAGCCGTCGCGATAACAGCCGAAACGGTTTTTCTGCTCATCTCAATTTCCTCCTTTTTCCGCCGTGAATTAAGGTTTCACGGGCAGGTATCAGCATAACGGTTTTATATTATCATAACTGAATATAATCTGTCAAATGCAAAAAGAAAAGGCCTGCCGAAGCAAGCCTGAATATATCTGTCAGTTTCCGAAATTAAAGCCGAAGCCGTCGCTTCCGAATGGGTAAAGATTGGGCTGTGTTGTTGTTTCAGCCTCGCCCGCGCTGCCCTTGTCTTCTATAAGAGTGACTTTGACATCAAAGGTCTGCACGGTGTAGTCGTTGTTAATTCTGCCGATTGTGAGAGTAAGCGTGTCGCCCGCTTTGCCGTTGTCAATCTTTTCAAGAAGAACATCCGCTTTGTCAAGGTCTTCACCGTTGACGGCGATAATCATATCATACTGTTTTACCTGCGTGCCGGCAAGGCTTGAGTCGGGAGAAATCGATTTGATTATAAGCGCGCCGGAGGGCAGATTGTTGTAGCGGGCTATCATACTGTACTGAGTGCTTGTGCTCAGCGGATAATATGTTATGCCTATCTTAGCCCTGTCTTTTACATAACCGTAGCTGATTAAATCATCCGCGATTTTAACGGCCTGGTTAATCGGAATGGCGAACCCCATTCCCTCATAAGAGGCGGACGCTATTTTCTGTGAGTTTATGCCTATAACCTGACCGTAGGCGTTTACAAGAGCGCCGCCGGAGTTGCCGGGATTTATTGCCGCCGTGTGCTGAATACAGCTCATAGTGTAGCCGATTTCACTTGAAATGGGCCTGTCTATAGCCGAAACAATGCCGTCGGTGAACGAGCCGAAAAACTCAATTCCGCCGGGGTTGCCCACCGCGTAAACGGATGAGCCTACTTTAAGCGCAGATGAATCGCCTATCTCGCACACCGGAAGACCCGATGCCTGAATGCGCAGAACGCCTACATCCGTTTTAACATCGTAGCCTACAACTTCCGCGTCATAAGCCGTTCCGTCTTCAAGCTGAACCTTTACGCTGACATTGCTGTCATCTATAACATGGGCGCAGGTGAGAACATAAGTGTATTTTTTGCTGTCATCGGCACTTGATTCAATGGGAACAAGAATGCCGCTGCCCTGACCCGCCGCCGATGAGGAATCGGCGTTTGTATATACAAGAACGCCCGCGCAGCTCTCCCTTGCCTTTTCGGCGATTGCGTCTGTTGTAAGAGCGTTTTTGTCGGCGCTCGCACTCGCTACCGCTATTTTAACGCCTGAGCCCTCATCACTCTCACTTTTTGACGAACTGTCGGGGTTTTGCTGCGATGTAATGCCGGAGTTGCTGTCGTCGGTGTTATTTTTCGCCCCGAGGCCGCGTTTTATGCTGACGCCGGCAACCGCCAGAGCAATAACAAGAATCAGCGCTATCAACACCGCAAAAACTTTTTTGCCGGTGTTCTTTTTTTGAGGAGCCGGCGCGTTCTGCTCCGGCGCGGGAGCGGGATTGCCGTAAGGCTGCCTGTACTGTTGCTGATAAGGCGCGGCCGGGCGCTGAGCCTGACCGTCATACCTTTGACGGTACGGATTGTACTGCCCCTGATTGCTGTAGGGGTTCGCGTTGCCGTTTTGCTGACCTGTGTAGGGATTGCCGTTTTGCCTGCCGTCGTAGGGGTTGGCGTTTTGCGCGGAGCCGCCGTAGCCCTGCTGAGTGCCGTAATTCTGCCGGGGATAAGCCTGACCGTAACCGGTGTTCTGCCCGTTCTGAGGGGTATATCCTCCGGTGGCAGAACCGTTCCGAGGCGCTTGCGGCTGCTGTTGCTGAGCCGTCTGCCTGCGGTATTCCTCCGCCTGATGCTCGTAAGGATTTTCAGCCGGTTTTTCCGGTGCGAAGTCCGGATCGGGAGCCGTGCCGCCTGTGTTTTGAGCACTCTCAACGGGCTTTTCGGAGCCTGCCGCCTCCGGTGTCGGCTGTGATGCGGAATTCGTTAATTCTTCGTTTTCGGTTTTTTCACCGTACTCTTCATTATTATAGTCATCCATAATTTTTTCCTCCTGTATGTTTCATCTCCTGTATTATCTCACAAAAATATTAACAATATTTTACAGCAGGCAAAACAAAATGTTAACTGTTTAACTAAATGCCGGCAGGTCGTCATTTGCGCCCGGCGGCATTAAAATACATTATTATATTAAGTTGTAATGTCAAGCCGCGTTATTCCGGCAGCCAGAAAATAAAATCGGTGCGGTCGTCAATTACACTCTGCGCTTTTATTTTGCCGTTGTGCAGTTCAACAAGCATTTTAACAAGGTAAAGCCCCATGCCCGCGCTTTTCGCGTCATAGCTTCTGGATTTATCGACCTTATAAAAGCGTTCAAAAATCTTTTCTGTTTCTTCAGATTCTATTCCGTGCCCGCTGTTGGTAACTCTGACCGTGGTTCTGCCTCCGGATTTAAGGGCTTCAACCTCGATAAAGCCGCCTTCCGGTGTGTATTTAACGGCATTGTCAACAAGATTGTAAATCACCTGATAAATCATATCTCTGTCGGCTCTGACATTAATCTGGGTGAAGTTGTCAAGCCCCCTCACCTCAATGCCTTTTTTGTCTATCATCTGTTCAAAGCTGATAAGCGTTGTTACTATCATTTCGGAAATATCGAATTCCGACGGGTTAAGCCTGACCTCGCCCGATTCTATACGGCTGAGGTTGAGCATCTGCTCCACAAGCCTTCTCAGCCTTTTCACCTCGCCCGAAACAATGCTTAAATACTGCTCCTGCCTGTCTTCGCCTATTGTTCCGTCAAGTATTCCGTCAATAAAACCGCCTATTGTTGTCATGGGTGTTTTAAGCTCGTGAGAAACATTGGCAATAAAACTGCGCCGTGAGGATTCAAGCGTAGCGAGATCCTGCGCCATTGAGTTGAACGCTTCAATAAGCGTGCCGATTTCATCCGATTTTCTGCTTTTGGTGTTTTTAACCGGAATTCTGTATGAGAAATCGCCGTTGGCGTATTGCTTTGCCGCCTCCGACATAAGGCGGAGAGGCCTTGTTGTTCTTGCCGTTGCGATATAAGCGACAATGAGCGCGAAAAGAATGCCTATCATTGACGCGTATGAAAACAGGCGGAATATAGCCAGAATGTACGGCGCGAGCCCGCGGGTGAGTGACTGCGTGGCAAACACCACAGCCACGGTCTCCTCCCCCACCTTTACGGGTGAACTGACAATAAAGCTCAGGCCGTCAAGCGCGCCGTCAAGGTCGCCCGTAAATGAACAGGGTCTGTCAACGGCGGTTCTCATAATCGTCTCATTTATTCTGTAAGCGCCGTGCAGCATACACGAGCCGGTGTAAAGCGAAAAGCCGGATTTGAGAATATCTTTGCAATAAATAATCGTTCCGTTTAAATCAACAACAAAAATATCGGCGTCAATGGCTGATGAAATCTGATTGAGGTTGTTGCATATCATCATTATTGAGCCCTTGCGGTTTTCGCCCATATATTCGGAACTCAAAACATCCGCCGTGTTGCTCGCGACGGAGTTTGTGTTTTTTTTGAGCAGCTCCGCCTTTTCGTTTGACCAGTAGGTTGAAACAAAAATCATAAGCGACAGCCCCGCGATAAACAGCGTGCCGAGAAGCATAAGGGCGGATGTCAGAAAAAATCTGCGGAACAGCGATGAGCGCCGGGTTTTGGTGCCGGGCTTTGCCGTGCCGGTTTTTTTCGTGTTAATCTCCATTGTTTACCGTATTATTCTTTTGTCGCGAATTTGTAACCTACACTCCACACGGTTTTAAGCTCCCATTTGTCGGAAACACCCTCAAGTTTTTCGCGAAGGCGCTTGACATGAACATCAACCGTTCTGGAATCGCCGTAATAATCAAAGCCCCACACCTCATCAAGAAGCTGGTCGCGTGTGAACACTCTGTTGGGGTTGCTGGCAAGGTGGTATATAAGCTCCATCTCTTTGGGCGGCGTGTCAACTTTTTTGCCGTCAACCATAAGCTCATAATTGGTGAGGTTTATAACAAGCTTGTCATATCTTACCTCTTTTATGTTCTCCTGCTGGCCGGAGCTTGTTCTGCGAAGCACGGCGCGGATTCTCGCGAGCACCTCTTTTGCGTCGAACGGTTTGGTAACATAGTCATCCGCCCCGAGTTCAAGACCGAGAACCTTGTCAAAGGTTTCGCCCTTGGCGGTGAGCATAATTATCGGTTTGTCGGAGAATTTGCGCACCTCTCTGCACACCTGCCAGCCGTCAAGCTCAGGCAGCATAATGTCAAGAATCATAAGGTCGGGATTTTCTTCCTGAAATTTTTTAACCGCCGTCGCGCCGTCGTTAGCCATTGAAACCTCATAACCGTCTTTTTCAAGATACAGTCTGAGCAATTCGCATATATTGGTGTCGTCATCAACAACAAGGATTTTTTCTGATGCCATAACCATTCCTCCTCAATTATTATTCAATGACATAGTACCTCGAGATTTTTAATTGAATATGAATTACAATGTGATAAATTGTGAACAATGTCGGTACAAATTATTAACATAACGCGTTATTTTTTTGTTCCGAAAAATCCCCTTATTATCGCGGTAGCGCCCGTTCTCATAACAGAGCTGAGCGCGTTTGTCGCCGCTCTTTTGGCCATAGTCTGCGCCGATGTCTGTTTGCCGCCGAGCAGCGAGTTGACCATATTTGTGCTCACGGATCTCGCTACCGACGATGTTGCGCTGGTAACAGCCTTCTGCGCCGCTTTGGAAACTTCTTTTTTCTTCTTGTCTTTTTCTTTTTGAGCCTTCTGAGCCTCTTTTTCCTCTGCCGCTTTTCTCTTCTTTTCTTCTCTTTCCTCAGCCGCGAGTTTCTTTTGCTCCTCGGCCTGGGCCTTTTTGCGTTCTCTCTCTTCGGCGGCAAGTCTCTTCTGCTCTTCCGCTTCGGCTTTCAGGCGCTCCGCCTCTGCCTTTTTTTCGGCCTCCTGCGCGGCTTTCAGCTCTTCTTCGGCGGCTTTTTCCTCTTCAATCTTTTTCTTTGCCGCCATTATGATTTCATAGGCCGTTTCCCTGTCAATCTCCTCATTGTATTTAAGCGCGAACTCATCTGTCTGAATTACTTTGGCAACCGTTTCTTCGGCCGCCGCGCCCATAAGGCTTTGCGGAGGCAGTATTTTCGCGTTCTCAACTATTGAGGGAATGCCTTTTTTGTCAAGAAAGCTGACAAGCGCTTCGCCCGTTCCGAGCGCCATAAGAGCGTCCTGCGTGTTAAATTCCGGGTTTTCGCGGAAGGCGTTTGCCGCCGCTCTGACAGCCTTTTGCTCAGACGGTGTGTATGCCCTCAGGCCGTGCTGAACACGGTTTGAAAGCTGTGCGAGAACCTCATCCGGAATATCCGAAGGCGACTGTGTCACAAAATAAACGCCGACACCCTTGGAACGGATAAGTTTAACAAGCTGAACTATTTTTTGAAGCAGCGCTTTTGAGCAGTCGCTGAACAGCATATGAGCCTCGTCAAAGAAGAACACGAGCCTCGGTTTTTCAACATCGCCCACCTCGGGCAGTTTTTCAAACAGCTCGCTGAGCATCCAGAGCAGGAACGACGCGTAAGCCGCGGGGCTCTGTATAATGCGCACGCTTGAAAGAATGTTGATATAGCCTCTGCCATTTATATCGGTGCGTATAAAATCCCTTATGTCAAGCATTGGTTCGCCGAAAACATTGCTGCCGCCCTCATCCTCAAATTTGAGAAGAGCGCGCTGAATGGCACCGATGCTCTGAACGGTTACATTGCCATATTCAACAGAGAATTCCGCTCTGTTTTCGCCCACGAAGGAGACCATGGCGCACAAATCCTTGAGGTCAATCAGTTCCAGCCCCTGCTCATCCGCCACGCGGAAAACTATGTTGAGCACGCCCGCCTGAACATCGGTGAGTTCAAACAGCTTGGCAAGAAGCGTGGGTCCCATATCGGAGACGGTTACCCTGACATTGTTGCCGTTTTCGCCGAAAATATCCCAGAACCTTGTCGGATAGTTTTTGTAAGTGAAATTCTCTATGCCGAATTTCTCAATTCGTTTCTGCATATCCTCACTGTCAACGCCGGGGGTGCACATGCCCGACAGGTCGCCCTTGACATCGCTGAAAAACACGGGCACTCCCATATCGCTGAATGATTCCGCGAGAACCTTCATTGTTATTGTTTTGCCGGTGCCCGTCGCGCCCGCGATAATGCCGTGGCGGTTTGCCATTGAGGGCTCAAGGTAAAGTCGTTCGCCGGATGCCGAATTCGCAACCCATATTTTGCTGTCGCTGAACATTTGATAATCCTCCCGGTTTTATTTTTTAATATAGAATTTAAACATTGTTGATGATAAGAATTTTCCACCTGCTTCAACCGTGCACTGCGGGAACGAAGGTGTGTTGGGTGTGTTGGGATAAAACTGCGTTTCAAGGCAGAAGCCCGCGTGCCGATCAATCGGTCTGCCGCCCTTCCCCGCTCTTGTGCCGTTGAGAAAATTGCCGGTGTAAAGCTGAACACCCGCGAGGTCGGTGTAAACATCCACCGCTCTGCCGCTCACGGGGCTGTATGCCGTAACCGCGGGCCCTTCGCCGCCGTTTAAGCAGAAGTTGTGATCATAGCCCTTGCACATTTTAAGCTGTTCGTCATCCGCGCCTATGTCTTTGCCTATGGGTTTCGGCTCTCTGAAATCAAACGCCGTTCCCGTAACATCGCGAAGCTCACCCGTGGGAATACTGTCCTCGTCGGTGGGAGTGAAACGGTCCGCGTCTATTTTAAGCACGGTGCCTAAAATATCGCCGCTGCCTTCGCCGTCAAGGTTGAAATAGGCGTGGTTTGTAAGGTTGATTACGGTTTTCTTATCCGTTTTCGCGAAATAGTCGATTTTAAGTTCATTCCTGTCGGAAAAGGTGAACACAACTTTAAAATCCACATTGCCGGGAAAGCCCTGAGCGCCGTCGGGGCTGCTGTAAGTCATCTCAACCGCGTTGTCGTCAATAATAATCGCGTTCCACACCGCGTGCGAGAGCTCGCCTCCGCCGTGAAGGCAGGTTTTGCCTTTTTCATTCTGTGTGAGCCTGTATTCAACGCCGTCTATCGAAAACACTCCGTTCGCTATGCGGTTGGCGTATCTGCCGACCGTTTGCCCCTGATAATTTGAGCGTGTTTCATGGCCCTCAATATCGTCAAACCCCACAAGAATATCGGCAAGGTCGCCGTTTTTGTCGGGCACGCAAATGCGGTCAACCGTTGCGCCGTATGTGATAAGATCCACATAAGCGCCGGGATTGTTGGTTATTCTGTAACGAAAAACCTCTTTGCCGTCAGCCGTTTTGCCGTATGAAAATTTTTCAATCATTTTAAACACCCCAGTATTTTAAAAATAATTATGACTTTTTAATTATATAACGGAATATACGGTATTGTCAACAAATTAAATCCCGTGTGTATTCGGCTGCCGCTTAACGCAAATGTTATTGAATTGCGCAGCAGACCCGTATCAACGGGGCAGTTTGCTTTTGCGTAGCCGACAGTCTCGCCGCCGATTGCCCTTGCCGCCTGTTTTAATGCGAGTTCTCCCGCTTTGCCGAGTTTGTCAAAGCCTTTTGTCAGCTTTGATAAATCAACCTCAACCTGTATTCCGTCTGCCATAATTCCGCCTTTCGGGTATAAAAAAACACCCTGCTTTGCAGAGTGTTGATAATATGCCGTTTTAATTCATATAATAAAAATTGCAATCACAGACAACGCCGAGCCAAGCCGAAAGGAAGGTGTAACGACTATACACGGAGCAAACCGTTTTACGGCTTGAAGACATAGTCTGAACTCACGGGCGACCGTGAGAGCCGGGCAGAAATAACCCGACCTGCTTTATGCAGCAACAAAATGGATAACCACAGAAATCTTGCCTTCTGATAATCGTAATATGAATTCATTAACGAATACGGTATCATTAAATGACATAGTTGAGGGAATAGTCGCAATTCCGACTATAATTGGTAAGATAGGGAAATTTGTTTTAAGTGCATATTCCGCATTTGAAAATTACATCACTGTCTCCGTCAATGACGAAATCAATAAAACAAATGAGGTGAACAATCGCCCTGCCGTGTGGTAACATACGGTCTGTACTCCGTAAATTCGGCGAAACTCTGTGATTGCAATATTAAAACCCTGCCGTTAAGCAGGGTTTATTTTAATACGGAACATCAAACCACCGTGCGACTGCGTGTGCTGCCTCTTTTGTTTCTTTGCCTAAATACGGCAAATAAATATCAAAGTCATTTGTTTCATCTGTTAATATATTTTCTAAAACAGTTCCTTCGAGCAATCCGGCAATATCATTATCACCTGATTTTTCCATTTCTTCGAAAAAGTCAAACGCTCTTTTCGTTTTTTCGGGAGACTCTTTTACAATTCTTTTTAAAAAGGGAACTAAAACAAATGAGAACATTATATACATTCCGTCTGTTTCCTCAGCGGAGGTCTGTTCACATAACTCGTCAAAGAACGGTTTGTCTTCAGGAAATAGTGATATAAAATCTTTATATAACTCCTCGTATTTCATTTATGCCTCCCATTCTTTAATCGCAACTTTTAAGTCATCGTGTATTTTTTCTGCCGTTGCTCTTTCTGCCTCCGTCAATGTTTCCTTTAACACTTTATTTGAAAGGTAACGCTCCATATCTATTGCTTTTTGATAGTGTCCGTTTTTGATAATGCTTATGCCTGTGCTTTTTTCAAATCTTAATGCGTCTGCCGTGCCACCGTCACCGATAAAACTTTTCGGGCGATATAATTGGTCTATCGCATTATATAATTTTGCGTTGTCTGCCTTTGCAAGCAGTTCTTCCCGTTTACTGTCGCCTATCCAATCTTTATACTTTGCCGGTAGTGCTTTCCCATTTTCTCCGACATAAAAATCGGTTTCTTCTGTTTTATTAATTTTACCATATTTTTCCTCATTTTGCAACAGTTTGTTGCTGTAATTCGGGTTTTCAGCCGCCGCCAATTCAGCCTCTTTTTGTTTCTTTTCCGCAAAGTATTTGTCCCAATACGCTTTTGACTCTGCCGCATATTCTTCCTGCGGTGCGTCAGGCAGCATAACCGTTTTGCCTGTGTATTTGTTATAAAAGCCTCTTGTTATTTCTCGCATAGCGCAACGGCAGTTGTAAACCTCTCCCGCTTCGCCCTGCGGGTCTTGCGGATAGCGTAAACCGTTGCTGAAACGCTCGTTCCATTTTCTTATTTCACCGTCAAGGTGTGCGTGACTGTCACGGGTGCGCTCGTCTTTTGTCGCTAACCACTGCTTGTCAAGAATAATGCCGTCTTTTGAAGCGTCCGCCATTGCCTCATAACCGCCCGCATTGTGTGCTCCGTTCATCAGCGTTCTTGTGTTGCGGATTGTCGCTTTGCGTTCCTTTTCCGTTACTGTGCCGAGTGCTTTGCTGACATTTACCGCTGTGGCGCCGGCGCTGAGACTGTCGCAAAACAGTTCACATAACCCTGTCGCGGGCAACCCTTTTGCCGACGCATTATTTCCGGTTGACAAACCCGAACTAATTTGATAGAATAATCAAGCCGTCGCGGAATATCCGCGACAGCCTGTTTGAATTTAATAATATGAGGAGAGTTGTCCGAGTGGTCGAAGGTGCAGCACTCGAAATGCTGTGTACAGAAATGTACCTAGGGTTCGAATCCCTAACTCTCCGCCAAAAAGCCTCGTCTTCGGACGAGGCTTTTTCAACGAAATCCGTTCTTGCGGACGGAATAACTCCTGCTTGAAAGGGTCGAAATCGCCGCATGGTGAAATCCGCCTGCTGCGTGTGATGAGGAATTTTATTGTTGATTTTGTAATGGTATATCAATATAAATAAACTTTACATCTTAAAGGCAGGTAACACCTTGGCGTAACGGCAAAATTGAGCACAATCTGAACGCCGCTGTCAGAGCTTTGTTCCGTTGCGCTCCTCTTCATTTCCGACAGAGTTCTTATTTTTCAACTCTTTTCTTTTTTTAACTTTGTCTCACATCATTGTCAAATGTATGTTTGTTGAAAATTTTTTGAATTTTTTCAATCAGTGTTTCAGCGAGTCAATCATCGCGAACAGTTTTATATAGAAATCGCGGGTTTTGGCGGCGGACGCCCCCAGCCCCACGGGAGTGCCGTGATCTCCGCTGAGAACGGGCGCGGTGTTCCAGACACCTTTGGCGATTTCTTCGGGGTTTTCGCTTAAATCGCGGTGCTCCTCCCCCTCGGGGCATGCCGCGCTCACAACGCTTACAAGCCCGTCGTTGTCAAACCATTCCTCATTGATTTCAATGCCGCCTTTTGTGGTGCATTTGTAATTGCCGAGCAGATCAGCGCTGATTATCATTGATGAGAACGTGCCGGGTTTCGCGGTGTATTTGCCCGAAGCCGATTTTGTTACGGTTGAATAAGCGTATGAGAAATAATAAACGCCGTTAACCGTTTTTATTTTTTTGTTGAGTTTCGCCGCTCCGTCGGGCGATAAATCATAAAAAGCGTGGTCATTGTCCGCCTTTGTGACCGCCTCGATTGCCTCGGCGGCGCTTTTGTAGGTATCTTTGCCTATGCCGAACTGGCCGAGCATAAGGTTGAGATCATCCTCACTCAACCCCGATGCCGAAAGCAGTGAAAAAACAACCTTGACCGTAAAGTCAACGGCGTTGTCAACGCCGAAAAGTTTGCCTACTCCCCCGGCGACCTCGGTAAGCTGAGAGCCGTTGTGCGGCGAAGCGAGCGTTGTTACGCTGAAAATCCAATCCGCCTTGCCGCCTTTGAAAAGCTCCGATGTTTCTTCGCCTGTCGCCTTCATTTCGGCTTCGTCACCGTTTGCCATAAGGGAGGCGAGCATTCTCACCGTTTCTCCGCCGAAGGAGTGCCCGATGAGGTTTATCTTTGAGCGTTTGCTCCATTCGGAAACGAGCGGCTCGGTGTATTCGGTTCCGTATCTTTCGTGGTTGTGCGCTTTGGAGTGCGCCTCGCCGTAATCCACCCTTGTTCCGGTGAGCTGCGCGTAGAGTTCGCACGCCCTGTCCCAAGTTGAGGAATACGGCCCCACCGTAGGCACGCGGACATCATAGCCTTTGCCTCTTAAATACTCGGCAAGCGAGCCGGTTGTCGCCCCCCAGTAGTTCGCTGTTTTTCCCATTTCGGAGTTCTCGCCCCAGCCTCCCAGACCGTGAACAAGAACATAGGTGTATTTGACGGGTTCAAAAACCTCCGCTTCGGTTTTTTCTCCCCACAGCCCCTTCTTTTTGACTCCGCCCGAAAAGCGGTCGGAAAAATGCAGAGCCGTGCCCGTTATTATTGCGATAACAAGCAGGCTCGCGACAACAGCGAGAAGAATTTTAAGCCCGTCGCCGGGCGCTTTTTTCGGCGGCTTTTCCGGTTGAGCCTCTTTGTATGACACCCCATAGGGAGCGTACCGCTCACCGTCCGCCCCGGTTTGAGTTACCGGCTGTGTCGGCGCCTCTGTTTCCGGCTCCTGTGCGCGGTCCGCCGGCAATTCTTCAAACTTTTCGTCATTCACGGTTTTTTCCTCCGGTTTTGATGAGGTCATTATACACTAAAATGCCTTTCTTTTCAACTTACAATTATATTATATTATCTATAACCTTTATATTGACCTTAAAGGCGGCCGTGTGTTATACTTAATATATATTTTTGTAAAAAAGGAGCAAGGCGTTATGCGTAAAAATATTGTTTCGCCGTCTGTTCTCGCCTGCGATTTTTCACGCCTGGGCGAAGAAGCCGCGAAAGCGGAAAAAGGCGGCGCCGAATACCTGCACCTCGATGTTATGGACGGCTGCTTTGTGCCGAACATTTCTTTCGGCGCGGGCGTTATTTCAAGCATACGCAAGCTTTCGGGGGCTGTTTTCGATGTTCACCTGATGATTGAGAAGCCCCTTATGTATATTGAGGATTTCGCGAAAGCGGGCGCGGATATAATAACCTTTCACATTGAGAGTTCCTCACCCGTTGACGAGACAGTAAAAAAAATAACGGCTTGCGGCTGCAGGCCCTGCCTGTCAATAAAACCCGCCACCCCCGCACAAGCCGTGTTCCCTTACCTCGACAGGCTTTCAATGGTGCTTGTTATGACCGTTGAGCCGGGCTTCGGCGGCCAGAAATATATGGAGAACACCGAGCCCAAAATCACCGCCCTGCGCCGCGAAATCGAAAAACGCGGCCTGAATGTTGACATTGAGGTTGACGGCGGCATAAACCCGCTCAACGCCGCGAGGGCGTCTCTCGCCGGGGCGAATGTGTTTGTGGCGGGCTCCGCTGTTTTCAAAGCGGAAAATCCGGGTGCTGCAATCTCGGAAATTCTTGCCGCGGCTCACTCTCACCCGTTTGCCGGGTAAAACGCGTTTATCATTTTATTTCGGAGGTACCCCTTTTGGCGCAACAAAAAAAAGAAAAAAGCCTGATTGCCAAAAGTCAGTCATATTTCGGAGATTATCTTCTTATGCTGCTCGCTCTTTGCGTTCCCGCCGTTTACTACTACGGGCGCAGGGCTGTGTTTGTGCTGCTCGCGAGCGTCGGCACCGCCGTTTTCTGCGACCTGACCGGCGGACTTCTGTTTTACAACAAAATTCTGCTTCGTGACTTGTGCGCCGTTTTCACCGGCACGGCAATCGCGCTTATGATGCCGCCCACCGTGCCTTATTATGTGCCCGCGCTCGCCTGCGTGTTCGCGGAGTTCGCGGTAAAAATCCCGTTCGGCGGGTCGATGAAAACTCCCGTTGTGCCCGCGGCGGCGGGTTTTGCGTTTGCCTGCGTCTGCTTCCCCGGCGAGGTTTTCTCATTCCCGGTGTCCGGCACCTCCGCCACGGGGCAGTTTGTCAGCGGAACATCGCTTGCGGGTATGCTCCGGAAAAGCTCCTCGCTGCACCTTGACCCCGTCAGTGTTTCGGATATTCTTACCGGCAGCGTTTCGGGCCCTATGGGCACAGCCTGCGCCGTGGTTCTTCTCGGATGTGTTGTATTTTTGATTTTGCGCAGACCGAGGGCGTTTTTAAGCTGCTTCGGTTTTATTCTCGCGTGTTCGGTTTCGGCTCTTCTTTTCCCCCGGGTCAACACCGGCGCGCTTGCCTCTCTTATTCTTGAAATATGTTCAGGCTCACTGCTTTTCGCGGCGGTTTTCTTTGTTACAGACCCGGCGACCTCGCCCAAAAAACCTGTTTACGCACTGCTTTACGGCGTTTATTCGGGCGTTTTGTGTATGCTCACAAGGTATTTCGGAATATATGAGGAAGGTGTATGCTTCGCCGTTATTATCGCGAACTGTTCCTGGCCCGTTATTCAGAGCCTTTTTGATAAAATCTCCCGAAACGGCGGCAGCCCCGAAAAGGAGGCGGCGTGATGGCTCAGGCAAAAAGCAAAAAAGATAATATTCTGCTCAAAGGTGCCGTTATATTCAACCCCGTGCTTATTCAGCTCGCGGGCCTGTGCCTTGCGGCGGCGGCCACCTCGGATGTTGTGACATCGCTCATTTTCTTTATTGTTTTTACGGTTGACACCGTTGTGTGCTGTTTTCTCGCGAGCATGCTTTTCAAACGCCTGCCGAGATGGCTGCGCGTGGCGCTTTATCTGATTATCGGCGCCGGCTGTGTTTTTCCGTTTGCCTTCCTTGCCGAAAAAACGGGAATATCGCTTAACGCGCGTATGCAGATGTATCTGCCTCTGCTCGCCGTAAATTCCGTAACATCCGTTCACTGCGAGCAGTTCGCGGTAAAAAACACCGTGGGCAAAGCCCTTGAGGACGCCTTTGCCGTAAGCGTCGGTTACGGCGCCGTAATTCTCACTTTGGGCATAGTGCGTGAGATTCTGGGCAACGGCACATTCGCGGGGCTTGACCTCGGGCTTGATGTAAGGCTCGGCGGCCTGCTTATGCCGTTCGGGGCTTTTGTGATACTCGCTTATCTCGCCATGATGCTGAAATGGTATATAAACAAATACCGCCCCGAATTCAACGAACAGACATCGGTGAAAATCAGGCAAAATGAGAAAGTGCGCCGTGAAAACTCCGGTGAAACGCGTGCAAACACTTCCGGCGTAGGCCTGAACCGCGATGACAGTATTACAGAAATGGAGTTCCTTTTCGGCAACGAGCCGGAGGAGTTTGAGATTTTTACCGAATTCTGGTCGCCCGGCGTAATCACCGCGCAGGATATTGCCGCGGATATGGAAAATCTCAACAAAGAGCACCGGCAGTTCAGCCTTGAAACCGACAGACGCATTGAAGAGCTTTTCGCAAATATGGATACCGGCATTGATTTTGAAACGCTTGACACGGTTACCGGTGAGCCCGAAACCGAAGAACCCGCTCCGCGTGACTTTTTCGGCGGAGTTTTTGAGGATTATGAAAACGCGGAAAATCCTGCGGATAACAGTGACGGGGAGGGCGGCGAGTAATATGAATTTTTTCAGCGACCTTATGATAACCGCCCTTTACACCGCTTTTTTTCAAAACCTTGTTCTGTCGTTTGCCTACGGTTCGAGCGAAGCGGTAAGAATTTCATTAAAGCCCCGCGCCTTCGGAATGTTCACAGCCATGATTTCGGGCTTCGCGGTTATAAGCGGGGCTATCTGCCAGCCGATTGACAGCCTGCCGGCGGTGAGCGCCCTGCCCGAATCCGTTCACGCGCTTGTTTACGCGGCGGTGTTGGCGGGGGTTTATCTCATAACGGCGGTTATTCTCAAAATAATATTCAGGGTGTCGGATCACTTTCTGACAAACCTCGGCATAGCGGCGCTCAACACTCTTGTGCTTGCCATCCCGTTCATAAACCGCAGAAGCGCTTATTCCTTCGCGGCGAGCATAGGCTCGGGGCTCGGCGCGGGCGTTGCCTTTGTTGTTGCCGCCGCCCTGCTCGCGTCGGGAGTTCACAGGCTCTCCGAAAACAAAGAAATTCCTCAGGTGTTCAGAGGAACGCCGGTAATGTTTTTGTATATCAGCCTTTTGTCGCTCGGCTTCGCGGCTTTTTCGGGCAATTCCATTTTCTCTTAAGCGGGGGTTAATATGAAGCGTAAAACCATAAAGCGGGCAATCCGCCCGTCGGAGCGTGAAAGCATAACCGAATTCTCGTCATCATTCGGTTCGGGGCGCGAATATGAAACGCGGATGAAACGCCGCAGGATTTTCGGCGTTGTGTTTGCCGTAATAATAACAGTCGCCCTTATAACGGCAGGGTATCTGATAACGGAAACTCTTATTGACATTTCCGAACTTCCGCCGCGTTAAAACACTCACAAGCCATTAACCGGAGCAAAAATTATGAAAGAAAACAAACCGAAACAGCGAATAAAATTCCGTACCCGCGAGCAAAGCGAGACCAAAAGCCTGCGAAAATTCGCCGCGGCCGTTATCGCGGTTTTTGTTATAGGCGGCGCGATTTCCGTGTTGCTTTTCTTAAAGAACTACAACTTTGACCTCTCGCGGGTTTTTGAGGGCAAAAGCTCCGCTCAGGAGGAAACCGTCACCGAAAAGCCGGTTTTAAAAATTAAAAAAGTCAACTGCGACATCCTTGTTTTCTGCGGACCCGAAAACAGGGAGAGAATTGATTTTATATCGCTTGTCAGGGTGAAAATGCCCGAAAACAGGTTTACGGTGTTCAGCTTTTCGCCCTCCGAAAAAGCGGATTATTCCGACCCTTCAACCGCCCTTGCACAGGTTTACCACGACAGGGGCGTTGACGCTCTCAAAGCCGCCGTCGCGGGGTATTGCGGGGTAACGCCCGACAAATATGTTTATTTTAACGACACCGCTTTCAAGGTTGTTGCCGACAGGTACGGCCCCTACAAAATCACGGTTGACCCGGGCGTTGAGTACAAGGGCAGCGATTTTGTGTTTATTCTGCCCAAAGGCAGGCATACCGTAGGCGGCGATATGCTGCTTAAATATATGCGCTGCCTGCCCCGTATTGATTTTTCAAAGGCGATGGTCACACAGTCGGATATTATAAAAATGATTTTGTCTCAGGCCCTCGTTCCCGAAAACGCCGGCAACCTGATAAACAGCTATTCATCGCTTGCCAATCACATTACCACAGACATCTCCATAGTGGAGTTTTCCGAAGCGGCCGACAGCGTAAAAGCGATGATGGAAAGCGATAACATTAAATACACCACAGTCACAACGGCCGCTGAATACATTGAAAACTGAATGCCATGAAATATAAAATTGCCGCGGCGGTTATCGCCGTAATTCTTTCAGCTGTTGTGCTCAAAGCGATAGGCGATTCCGATTTAATCGAAATAGGTGATTCCGTTTCGAGAGCGCAGCGAACAACTCAATATTCTTATTCCGAACAGTCCGGCGGCGCCGAACCCGCTGCTGCGTACACGCCTGTTAAATCGGAGGGCGGCAGTCCGTTCAAATATTATTATTACCGCCTGAGCGAAACCGAACAGAAGGCATATGGCAATATTCTTGAAAAAATCTATGATATGCCCGAGCGGGTTCACATCCCCTCCCTCACCCAGGATGAGCTGAACAGTGTTTTTGAGGCTCTGCTTTATGACAACCCTGATTTGTTTTTTGTTGACACAAAATGCACTCAGATTTCCATAGGCTCACTCGCTTATATATCTATGCAATACAGAATGTCAAAGCAGGAATACAAAGCCGCTCTTAAAGAAACCGACGCCGTGTGCGACAGGCTGATTTCATCGCTGACGGCGCCGCGTGACGAGTGGCGCACCGAGCTTGAAATTCACAACGCGCTTGTCGATATGCTCGAATATAAATTCACCTCGGAGCCGAACGACTTTTCAACGGTTTACGGCGCCCTTGTCAAGGGCGAGGCGTCATGCGAAGGGTACTCAAAGGCTCTTAAATACATTTTTGACAAAATCGGGATTGAATCCTATGTTGTGGCAGGCAGGGCGACGGACTCCGACGGCACATCGGAGGCGCATATGTGGAACATAGTGAGAATAAACGGCGTTTACTGCCAGCTTGATGTTACCTGGGATGACCCGGTAAAAGGCAACTACCGCACTTACGGCTATTTCAACCTGACCGACGAGCAGATAAACTATGACCACAGCAACTGGCATTTTGACTTTGACTGCACAAGCGCGGGTCTGAGCTATTATCTGATTAACGGGCTTTATTATGAGTCATACAGCGAGGCGGATAACGAAAAGCTCGCCCGGTCGTTTGCCAAACAGCTTGAGAGCGGAGCGGAAGTTATTGAGCTGCGCTTTTCCGGCGCGCCCGCGTTTAACATGGCTCACCGTTCGCTCATAGAGGAGCAGAACATTTACGATGTGCTTTACAAAGCGAAAAAATACGGCAGCGTCCAAAACTATTCGCACACCTCACTGACATATTCCGAAAGCGATAAAACATATATGATGACATTTTTTCTGAACTTTGAATAGGAGGCGCTATGGACAGAGAAAGAATAGAAGCGGCGGTAAGGGAAATACTCTCGGCGGTAGGCGAAGACCCCGACCGTGAAGGGCTTGTTGAAACGCCCGCCCGCGTTGCGAGAATGTATGAGGAGATTTTCTCCGGCCTTGCGGACGACCCGAAAAAGCACCTGAAATTTTTTGACGAAAACGGGAACGATGAAATGGTTGTTGTTCGCGATATTCCGCTTTACTCAATGTGCGAGCACCACCTTCTGCCCTTTATGGGCAAGGCTCATATAGCCTACATTCCGTCCGGCGGCAAGGTTATAGGGCTCTCCAAACTCGCGAGAATAGTCAACACCTTCGCGCGCCGCCCCCAGCTTCAGGAGAGGCTCACGGCTCAGATTGCCGACTTTCTCAACGATGAAATGTCTCCGCTCGGCGTTGCCGTTGTGATTGAGGCGGAGCACCTTTGTATGACTATGCGCGGGGCAAAGGCCTCCGGCGCCCAGACCCGAACATCCGCCCTGCGGGGGCTTATGCGCTCCGACGCGCGCACAAGGGCGGAGGCTATGTCACTGCTCAAAGGGGGAACCGACTGATGGCTGTTCTGCCCGCTGTTGACCGGACTCTGATTATGGGCATAGTAAATGTTACACCCGATTCCTTTTCGGACGGCGGTGAATTCCTTGACGCTCAGGCGGCGATAAGCCACGCGCTTGAACTGGTTGATGACGGCGCGGATATTATAGATTTCGGTGCTAACTCCACCCGTCCCGGCAGCGTTGCCGTCAGTGAGAGTGAGGAGATTGCCCGCCTTGCTCCCGTTTTTGAAAACCTCAAGGGCAAAGAAAATCTGTTTATATCCGTTGACACATTTTACACGGGCGCTGCCGCCTTCTGCCTTGAAAACGGCGCGAAAATCATAAACGATGTAAGCGGAGCGTTCAACGCGGAAATCGCAAAACTCTGCAAAGAAAAAGGCGCGTGCCTTGTTGTTACTCACAACCCCGAAAACGCCGACACCGAAACGCAATACCCCGACGGTGTTATTGCCGATGTCAGAAAATTTTTTATTGACTGCGTTGAAAAAGCGGCCGCAATCGGTTTTCCTCCCGAAAATCTTATTCTTGACCCGGGCATAGGTTTTTCAAAAAGCAGAGATGACGACATTGAAATTCTGCGCAATATGCAGTGGCTTAAAATGCGCCCCTGCCCGCTTTTGTGCGGAGTTTCACGCAAGCGCGTAACGGCTTATGACGGCAATTCCCCGAAAGAGCGCGATTACTCCACCTGCGCCGCGAACACCGCGGCTGTTCTCGGCGGAGCGGATATTATAAGGGTGCACAATGTAAAAGCGGCAAAGGGCGTTTGCGCCGTTGCCGACAGAATATGCGGCAAGGGTAAACTGTATGGATAAAATAATTATAAACAACCTTCATATTTTCGCTTATCACGGAGTAAATGAAGAAGAAAAAATCAACGGTCAGAACTTTTATCTCGACATAATCTGCGGCGTTGATTTAACTGCCGCCTGCCTGACGGACAGCCTTGACGACACCGTCAGCTACGCGAAAATCATAAAAACCGTAAAAAGGGTTTTCCCCGCACAAAAGGATGACCTTATTGAGCGCGCCGCAAGGCGCACGGCGGATGCAATTCTCGATGAATTTGACAAGGTGCGAAAGGTTAAAATCACACTCAGAAAACCCGAAGCGCCCATAAACGCGGATTTTGATTATGTGGCGGTTGAAATTACGGTTGAGAGGAACTGATTTATGAAAGCGGTAATCGGTTTGGGAACAAACACGGGCGACCGTGCCGGCAACCTTCAGGCGGCGGTTGACGCGCTCTCTCTTCTGCCCGGCACAAGAGTTACGGCGATTTCACCCGTTTACGAAACCGAGCCTGTCGGCTACGCTGACCAGCCCGATTTTTTGAACGCCGTTGCGTGCGTTGAAACGGAGCTCTCGCCCCGCGCACTGCTCGGCGCCTGCCTCGGTATTGAGGCCGCTCTCGGCAGAGTGAGGCTTTTTAAAAACGGGCCGAGAATAATCGACCTTGACCTGCTGCTGTATGAAGGCGTAACCCTGCAAACGGATGAGCTCACCCTCCCGCACCCGCGCATGGGTGAACGGGCTTTTGTTCTGTGCCCCTTCTCGGATATTTTCCCCGACGGCGTTTTTTCCGACTTTGATTTCGGCGAAAAAATAAACTCCGCCGTTAAAAGCGGAGTTATCAAGACGGATTATGTATTGGAAAACAGTTCCTTGAAATAATAATTCACAAATAAAGATGTTTCGTCAATAACATCTTTTAAAAAGTCATGCGGTAAATAGTTGAATATATTCAATATCGCATCAATATACGGATCCCCTGTTATAATCTCCTCTACGGGAAAAATAAAAACTCCATGAGGGTCGGTGTTTGAGAGAAATGACGCATTATATAAAACCATTAACTTAATGTATTTTTTCAAATTATCGGCAAATGACATCTTCTTAATTTCACAATCAATCCTGAATGTATTTGAATATTCCGATGAAACATAAACATCAAACTTAAGCCCGGACCCGGATTTCAATAAAAACCCAAATGCGCTGATTCTTATGTCACCATTATAACTGTATAAAGAATTGCGTTCTTTTATTTCCACACTTGTTCCGTCATCAAAAACAAAAGTCAGGTACTCCGGTAATTCACCGTCGCACATACCATTATAATAAACATACGCAACCGGCTCAAAGCCATCCGGCAGAAGTATCTTCTCTATCCCGAATTTTTCTTTGAGCTCATCATCGGTCAGAAAAATTCTGCCGTCTTGCGTTTCAACCTTTCCATATGCCTGCTCCGGCACGGCATCTGCGGCGTTCGCTCCGACACAGACCGTCGAAAAAAGCATAATCAGAACAAGCATCAAAGATACTCCCTTTTTCATCAAAAAACCTCCCGAGAATAATTTATTTATATAATAGCACGGCAGATGCCGTCATAAGAGTTAAAAAAGGTTATGTATTGGAAAACAGTTCTTTGGAATAATAACTTACAAACGCAGCGTTTTCCGAAATAATTATTTGTATCAAATAGAAAACAATAAGAATTCTGTAAATCGGATAATCAATAATATCAATACCGGTTATATACGGTATAAAATCGTTATACAGTATAAAATCGTTATCCAGTATAGGTCCGAAAAAAACTTCCAAAGAATAATTTGAAATAATATCCAATAAGCGTTTCGTATTCTCAGCAAAAGACGCTTCCTCTTGTTCGCAATCAATCTTAAAGACATTTACATATCCCGGAATAACATAAACATAAATGTAAAATACAGAAGAAGAGAAACTATTTCCGGTTACCGTAATTTCTATATCACCTTTATAATGATAAACACAACCTTTTGCTTTTATCTCCACTGTCGTTCCGTCATCAAAAACAACCGTCAGATATTCCGGAAATATACATCCTGAACCGCCGTTATAATAAATATACTCAATCGGCTCAAATTCTTCCGACAAAAGTATTTTCTCTATCCCGAATTTTTCTTTGAGCTCATCATCGGTCAGAAAAATTCTGCCGTCTTGCGTTTCAACCTTTCCATATGCCTGCTCCGGCACGGCATCTCCGGCGTTTGCACCGACGCATAAGGACGAAAACAGCATAAGAAAAGCCATAAGTAACGAAAGCGCTTTTTTCATATTAAGACATCCTGCCCTTTAATCAATATTTTTGGGAGTCAAAAACGGGAAAATAGTATCCGTTAGAATTATTGATTATGAAAAAGATATTGCTTCTTTGAAACGATAGCTCAAAAACTGCGCAGTTTCTATGACAACATCTATCAAGAATACAGGCAACGGGTAACGAATTAATTGCCCTCTGATTGTATTTAACGCAGAATCAATTGCCGAATTGCCTGTATAAACGCTATCCATAACTAAATCAAAATCTTTTGGATTGTAGCCATGCATAAAGCCAATGTAATACTTCGAAATATTCTGTTTATACCTGTCGAAATCTTCGGAAAAAGGCAGTGATTTCCATTTACAATAATCAAGCGAAAAATCAAAACGGTTATCGTTTGCATCTTCTGTTATATGAATACGCAGATTAAACCTTCCGTCTATATCATAATGACAATACGCTTTGATTTTCAGATTGCCTGCATAAGTTTCAGCACCTGTTTTAACCTCAACAGTTGTTCCGTCATTAAGAACAACAGTTATATATTCGGGCGGTTTTTCAAAATAATAACTGCCATCATAGTGAACATAACCAACGGGTTCATACCCCTCCGGCAGAAGTATCTGTTCAATGCCGAACTTTTCTTTGAGTTTATCACCGGTAAAACTAATTCTTTCTTCATTCGCCTGTGTTTCATCAGCCGCCTGTTCCTTCACGGCGTTTGCACCGACGCATAAGGACGAAAACAGCATAAGAAAAGCCATAAGTAACGAAAGCGCTTTTTTCATTGCATAACCTCCCGCTTTTTTCTGAATTAATAATAACACATCGGATATTATTACAATAAAAACATTTTGTTAAGATTTTTTAAATAATTATGGAAGAATTCACAATTAAACCGATAGCAAAAATAAAAAGCGATTTTCCCGACAAATTCGGCATACCCCGTCAGAGCGGAATTGTTGACAGCCTTGTGTCAACCGTGGTTTTTGAAGAGGAGTTCCGCTCGCCCGAAGCTCTCAGAGGAATGGAGGGCTTTTCGCACCTCTGGCTTATATGGCAGTTTTCGGAGAATGTGCGTTCCGGCTTCAGCCCCACCGTGCGCCCTCCCAGGCTCGGCGGGAATGAAAGAATGGGCGTTTTCGCCACACGCTCGCCGTTTCGCCCCAATCCGCTCGGGCTCTCCTGCGTAAAGCTTCTCGGTATTGAAAAAACCGAAGAATACGGTTTTGTGCTTAAAATCGCCGGCGCGGACCTTATGGACGGCACCCCTGTTTATGACATAAAGCCGTATATCCCTTACACAGACTGCCGCCCCGACGCGAAAAGCGGTTTTGCGCCCAACGCCGAGGATTACACGCTTGATGTTATAATTCCCGAAAACGAGGCGGTAAAATTCCCTTCGGAAAAGCTTGACGCTCTCAGGAGCGTTCTCGCTCAGGACCCGCGCCCGGCGTACAAGAATGACTGCGAAAGAATCTACGGTATGCGCTTTGCGGGTTTTGAAATAAAATTCAGTGTAAAAGAAAACACTCTTACCGTATCATCTGTAGAAAAAGAAGATTATTGACAAAACGGAGGTTTAGCTGTGAATACTGTTCGTTTCGGCATAGTCGGCATAGGCAAGCAGGGTACTCTCTATTCAAAATTCTTCACAAAGGCGGGTTCAATTCTCAAGGGGGCAAAGCTGACGGCTGTTTGCGACATTGATGAAAAGCGCCGCGCTTACGCCGAAAAAAATCTGCCCGGCGTTAAAGTTTTTGAGGATTACAAAAAGATGTTCGCGTCAGGTCTTATTGACGCAGTTATGGTTGAAACCCCGCATTATTTTCACCCTCAGATAGGGATGGACGCCCTTGACGCGGGGCTCAATGTGCTTTGCGACAAGCCCGCGGGAGTTTACACAAAGCAGGTGCGTCAGCTTAATGAAAAAGCGAAACAGCACCCCGAACTGCTGTTCGGTATGATGTTTAACCAGCGCACAAACCCGCTTTATATAAAGGCGAAACAGCTTATTGACAGCGGCGAACTCGGCGAACTCAAACGCATAGTCTGGATTATAACAGACTGGTACAGGCCGAAAGCCTATTATGACCAGGGCGGCTGGCGAGGCACCTGGAACGGCGAGGGCGGCGGAGTGCTGCTTAACCAGTGCCCGCATCAGCTTGACCTTTTCACCTGGCTTGCGGGTATGCCCAAAACCGTTACGGCTCAGCTTGCCACAAGAGGCAGGGATATAAGCGTTGAAAACGATGTAACCGCCATGTGCACCTTTAAAAACGGCGCGAGCGGCGTTTTCATCACATCCACCCACGACGCGCCCGGCACAAACAGGCTTGAAATCACGGGCGACCTCGGCAAAGCTGTGATTGAAAAAGGCAAGCTTGTGTTTACGAAAAACGCCGTTCCCGAGCCCGAATTCAGCAGAACAAACACCGTATTTATGGGCAAACCGAAAACAAAGAAAATCACCTACGGCGGGAAAATATATTATCTTCATTTCAAAAAACATCCCCCTCAGCACCTCGGCATAATCAAAAACTACACCGATTACCTGCTCGGCAGAACAAATGAGTTTATCGCGCCCGGCGAACAGGGTTTGAACGGCCTGACTTTCTCAAACGCGATACATCTCTCCGGCTGGCTCGGCAAAACCGTCACCCTTCCGTTTGATGAGGATTTGTTTTTAACCGAGCTTGAAAAACGCAAGGCGGAAGAAGCCGGAGAAAACACTTGATTTTTTCAAAAAAACGGCTATAATATTTACATACCGTATCGGTAGGTAAATAATTTGAAAGGAGGATTGAAATGGAAAAGTACAATGTAACGGGTATGACCTGCGCCGCCTGTGTCGCTCATGTTGAAAAAGCGGTAAAAGGCGTTGAGGGCGTAACCGGCGTTTCAGTCAATCTTCTTACAAACTCCATGAATGTTGAGGGAACCGCGAAAAGCGAAAACATTATAAAAGCCGTTAAAAGCGCGGGTTACGGAGCCTCGCTTTACGGCGCGCGGAACGCTCCCGGCTCCCCGGACGATATGCTTAAAGACCGTGAAACGCCGGAACTTGTGAAGCGGCTTGTTTCATCGCTTGCATTTCTTCTGCTGCTTATGTATTTTTCAATGGGGCACGGTATGTGGGGCTTTCCTCTGCCGCGCGCCGTTGACAATCCGCTTTCAATCGGACTTGTTGAATTGATACTCTCAACCGTTGTTCTGATTATAAATAAACGGTTTTTCACAAGCGGTTACCGAAGCCTTTTTAAAGGCGCGCCCAACATGGACACCCTTGTGGCTCTCGGTTCCTCCGCCGCTTATATCTACAGCCTGTGGTCGCTTTTCGCCCTTAACACCGCTTACGCCGCGGGCGATATTGCCGCCGCGGCAGCTTACTCAAAAGAGTTCTATTTTGAATCCGCCGCTATGATACCCGCCCTTATAACCGTGGGCAAAACGCTTGAATCCTATTCAAAAGGCAAAACCACAAGCGCGATAAAATCCCTTATGGAGCTTGCCCCCAAAACGGCGAATGTTGAAATAGACGGAGTTGAAACAACCATACCCGTTCAGGATGTAAAACCGGGCGATATTTTTGTTGTGCGCCCCGGTGAGAGCATACCCGTTGACGGCGTTGTTATCAGCGGCCGAAGCAGCGTTGACGAGTCCGCTCTCAGCGGCGAGAGTATTCCCGTTGACAAAGAAGAGGGCAGTGAGGTCTGCGCCGCCTGCGTAAACCAATCCGGCTTTTTACGCTGTAAAGCGACCAAAGTCGGCGAAGACACTCTGCTTGCCGGAATAATCCGTATGGTGAGCGACGCCGCGGCGACAAAGGCACCCATCGCGAGAACGGCGGATAAAGTCGCCGGCGTGTTTGTTCCCTTTGTAATGGCCGTCGCCCTTATTACCGCCGCAGTATGGCTTATCCTCGGCAAAGGCGTGTCATTCTCTCTTGCCAGGGCGATTTCAGTGCTTGTGATAAGCTGCCCCTGCGCTTTGGGCCTTGCCACCCCTGTCGCGATTATGGTCGGCAGCGGGGCGGGCGCTAAACACGGCATTCTTTTTAAAACCGCGCAAAGCCTTGAATCGGCGGGCAGGGTTCAAACCGTTGTGCTTGACAAAACGGGCACAATCACAACAGGCAGCCCCGTTGTGACCGATGTTTTCACGGCGCCGGGCGTTGATGAAACGGAATTTCTCAAACACGCTTTTTCTCTTGAAAAGCCGAGCGAGCATCCTCTTGCCCGGGCGATATGTGAATACTGCGCCTCAAAAAGCGTTTCTCCCCTTGATATATCGGATTTCACATCCGAAACGGGCAGCGGCGTTTCAGCGAAAATCAACGGCAAAAAGCACACCGCCGGCAGCGGCAGATACATACGCACGCTTTTTAAAGTTCCCGAAAGCCTCACAATTAAAGAAACCGAATACTCCGAAAACGGCAAAACGCCCATATTTTTTGCCGATGAAAACGGCGTTACCGGTATGATATGCGTTGCCGATGAGATAAAGCCCGACAGCCGCCGGGCCGTTGAGGAGCTTAAAAATATGGGCATAAAGGTGATTATGCTCACAGGCGACAATGAACGCACCGCGAAAGCGATAGGCAAAGCGGCTGATGTTGACGAAGTGATTGCCGGTGTTTTGCCCGGAGGAAAAGAAGCCGTTGTTCGCAGGTTAAAAGAACGGGGCGCGGTCGCTATGGTAGGCGACGGCATTAACGACGCCCCCGCGCTGACAAGGGCGGATACAGGCATAGCAATCGGCGCGGGCACCGATATAGCGATTGGCGCGGCGGATGTTGTTCTGATGAAAAGCTCCCTTTTATCCGTGTCTCAGGCTGTCCGCCTGAGCAGAAAAACTCTGAGAAATATTCACCAGAACCTGTTTTGGGCGTTTTTCTACAATCTGCTTTGCATACCTCTCGCGGCAGGTGTGTTCACACCTGTTTTCGGGTGGACTCTCAGCCCCATGCTCGGCGCGGCGGCAATGAGCCTTTCCAGTTTTTGCGTTGTTTCAAACGCCCTGAGGCTCAATCTTATTAATATCACCGACGCCCGCAAAGACAAAAAAATCAAACATAAAAACACAAATGAAATAAATGTTCAAGGAGAAAATGAAATGGAAAAAATCACTTTGAAAATCGACGGAATGATGTGCGCCCACTGCGAGGCTCATATGAAGCAGGCGCTTGAGGCCCTTGACTTTGTAAGCGAGGCGGTAACGGATCACGAGGCGGGCACGGGTGTTATTACCCTTTGCGGCCCCTTTGACGAAGAGGCCGTTAAAAGCGCCGTGGCCGGTGCCGGTTACACATATAACGGAGTTGCGTAAAAGCCAAAAAACGCAAAAAATTACGGGGCAGTTCACAATGAGCTGCCCCGTTTGACATTCGGGATAATTTCAATCAATCTTCTTTTTCTTCGGTTTTGTTTTCAATAATATCGGTGTATGTGGCGTCGCGGTAGGGGAAATCGCGCTTGTCGGGCTGCTGGTTTTTAACTATTTTAACGGTAAACAGCACAACCAGAATATTGAGAACGCCGTCGGCCACAAGGCAGACGCCCAGAAGCAGGCATATTAATTTAGCGCTCTCCTGCGGCCAGAACATAAGAACAATGCCGGCTACGCACGACAGGCAGGCAAAAACCGTAATTACCGGCCAGGTTTCAAGCCCGAAATTCTTTGACTGCACGGCTATGCGGATTTTAAGCAGACCGTCTGTCAGCGCGAAAATGCCCATAACAACACTGAAAAAAGTAATCAGCTTTTCGGGCTGAGCCGCTATGCAAATGCCCAATATGAGCATAACCATGCCGGATTCAAGGTCAAACTGAAAAGCCAGCCTGTATAAATCCCTTGAAAAATAACCTACAATTTTAACGGCGCCGAACGCGAGCATAACCGCTCCGCACATTATGCTGAGAACTTCGAGGCTCTCAAACGGCCTTAAAATAAAAACAACTCCGATTGCGACAATCAGGGCTGATACAATGATATATCCGATTTTGGCGATTCTCATCGGCGCTACGGACCTTGGTTTCATCTAATCACCTTACCTGTTTTATTAAAAAGGGGGGATGGGGGCTGCACCTTCGCAAATACAGCCCCCGTATAAGATAAACCGAATTCCACACTCGCTCTATCCCCCATTATAAACACTATTCGGTTTTTTAAAACGGTCAATCGGGGCAATTTGACCTGTTTTCAGACATTTTTGAGTTTTTGTCTAAATTTTTTTGCTTGCGTTTTCGATTATCCGCCGGGTTTCTCCCTCTTTAAGCTCACAAAGACGGTTGAAATAAGCCACAATGTCATATTTCATTCCGTTTTCGAGCCAGTTGAACAGCATACCGAAAAAAACCTCTTTGTAATGGCGTATAATAATCTTTTTATCACGCTCACCGATGTTTTTACCGTCATAAAACCGGTAAAAGACCGCGGCAACCACTTTTTCGCACATACTCAAAAGGTAGCGTTCCGAAACGGTGTGGTCAACAAAATTGTAAATATGGTAAACGGCCGCCCTGTTTTCGGTGATAAAACCGATAACCGAAGTGAAGGCGTCGCAAAAAGACGAAAGTTCGGAAATCTCCGATGTCAGCTTATCGACCACATCCGAAATAATGCTGTCAACCAGAGCGGGCAGATCCGCGTAATGATAATAAAAGGAGTTTCTGTTAATGCCGCAGCGCTCAACAATATCTTTCACCTTGATTTTCGAGAGAGGCCGCTCTTTTATGAGCGAGGCAAATGCCTGCTTGATTGCCATCTCCGTAAAATTCGGCATAACACCGCCTCCTTTCATATATTCCGCTCAGCCGTCGGTTTAATTATTATATAACATAATCCGGCATTTTTCAACCGCCTCGCGTCTGTTTTGAAATATGCACAAAAACCGACGGAAAATCAAAAATATTCAAAAAAACTATTGCAAAAACAAAAAAACTGTGATATGATACCTTTCGCTATCCGGGTGTGGCGCAGTTGGGAGCGCGCTTGACTGGGGGTCAAGAGGCCGTGAGTTCAAGTCTCGCCACTCGGACCAGTAAAAAGTTCAACGCATTTGCGTTGGGCTTTTTTTGTTTTTAAGCGGGACTTGAACAGGGCATACGCGAAGCGTAAGAAACAATCCGGCGGATTGTTTCGGTGCCCGCGTGCGTGCCGTAGGTGCGGAAGCACCGTTAAGCGGGCAAGTCTCGCCACTCGGACCATCACTCAAATCCTTATCTATCAAGAGTTTGGGCGACTTTTTTTGTTAATCACATGGTCATTTAGCTTCCAAAAAAATGACCGTAGCTTCCAAATTAGCTTCCTATAATAGTAATAAGGCCGCCCACAATTAGTGAGCGGCACAATGCTTATTAAAATGTTTTTTGCCCTACAAACTGGAATTTGTCAGTACTCCCGTAAAACCAGGAATCACAGCTCAATCACTCCCGAAACCGGAGCGGAAAATCTTATCGGCATTCTGAAGTTTAATAATATACTCATCATAGGCAGGGCTGAGCCTTCTCATTGCGGGGATGAAAACGCTGTTATATCCCTGCTCCCGGTTAAATTCCGTAAGCAGTTCTTTAAGTTTGGCGCCGGGTGAGTTTTGATATTCAGCTGTTTTCTGAAATCTGAGATATTCCTCGATGATTTCTCTGTTGCTTTTCAGCCAGTTTTCAGGATTGTTCACTGCATCGGACAGTGCGGAATCTGCTTTAAGTAACACCTGATGTCCGGCTTCGGAATTCATTTCATCAAGATAGCCTTCCAGTTCTTCGGGTATTTCGATTTGTATATCGTCAAGATATTTACAGACCTCACGCAAAGCATTTTCCTGAACTTTGTTGCGAACCGGTTCCTGTAAGAATTTCCCGAAATGAAATGACAGATACTTGCCCCAGAACCCCGGAAAAGCTTCCGTCAGCCTGTCTGTGACAGATTGCCTGCTCTGAGCGGCAACCGCTTTGAGATGCACTGCATTCCAGTCCATTGATGTTGCGAGTTCTTTTAGAAGTTCATTCTGTTCTTTTTTTCTCGAAAGTTCGGTTTCCTGTTTTTCGATGATTTTCTGCATGGCGGTATTGTCATTTTCGCGGAGAAGCTCACGGATATCCTCTACAGTTACTCCCAGCTTTCTCAAAAGGGAAATCTTTTTAAGACAATTAACATCTTCCTCAGAGAAGTCCCTGTATCCGTTCTCTGAAACCTGCGGATTTAACAGGCTTTTCATGCAATAGTATTCAATTGCCTTTTTCGTTGTTCCTGATAGTTTAGCCGCTTCGTGGATATACATAATCATCACCTCCGCTTATACTATAACCTGACCCCTAAGGGTGCAGTCAATAGTTTTTTTGAGATGCCGAATTTCGATCAGATACTATCTTTTCAAATCCCGATTCATAATGTAAGAGTAAGGTCTATCCGACCTTGCTCTTTTCCT
>R25__coassemble_168_pt1 | contig 41845 bp, 36 predicted proteins | sample R25__metabat2_low_PE_027 | metagenome-assembled genome bin R25 | reverse complement strand
ATATTAAAGGGATGCCGCGGCACCCCTTTAAAATCATTTTTCAAGTCTGAATGTGTAAAGATACTCCGTTTTTAAACAGTCCGGGTTGAGAGGAGGAATAATGAGCAGAGCTTTGCCGTCTTTTTCGGCAACTTCTATTTTCTCATCGCTGCCGAGCAGGCTTGCCTTAAGTTCCGGTGAGTAATCAACTTCACCGAGAAAAACCTCTTTGAATGGGAAGAAGGTTGTTACGGCATAAACCTTGCCGTCGCGTTCGGTGTAGTAAATTCCGCTTGCCTGCGTGTTTTTCTTTGTGTAAACGCGCGAGGAATAAATTGCCTCGCCGTTTGTTTCAAGCCACTTGCCCATCTGAAGCAGACGCTCCTCCATAATTACGGGAATGGTTCCGTCTGCGGCGGGTCCGATGTTGAGCAGGAAATTGCCGCCCTTTGAAACGAGCGAAACAAGAGTTGTAAGCAGTTCTTTGGCGCTCAGATAATCTTCCGTGCCCTCCATACGGTTTAAACCGAAGGAGCCTCCTATGCCGCGGCATTCCTCAAACGGCCTGTCAACAACAATGTCATCAATTTTTCTGCCGTTGTCAATGATGCCGTATTCCGTTGTGAAATTGCCGCCTAACCTGCCCCTTGTTTCTTTACCCCAGCGGTCGTTGGGAACAATGAAATCGCGCACGGAGCTTTCGTTGTAAAGCCACTGCAGAAAATCCGTTGAGTGCCATACGCTGCTTTCATAATCCCATTCGCCGTCGGTGAAAAGAGTTGCCGGCTGGTATTTTTCAACAAGCTCCTTTAACATGGGAATAAGATGTTTGAGCGCGTATTCCTCCGGGTCTTTGAGAAAAAGCGGGTTAAACCACTCATATATTGAATGGTAAACGCCGAAACGCACGCCCGTGCCCTCAAGAGCCTCTTTGAGTTCCGCCGCGAAATCTCTGTGCGGGCCTACATCCCAGCTGTTCCAGTTCCACGCGTAACCGGTTTTATACATACAAAAACCGTCGTGATGCTTTGAAACAAGGTTCATATATTTTGCGCCGCTTTTTTTGAAGAGCTCGGCCCACTTTTTCGCGTCAAAAAGCTCAGCCTTGAAATATTGAACAAAATCTTCATATTTGAAATTCTCACCGTAAACCCTTTTATGAAAATCAAGAGTAGGCAGCTCCGGGTTTTCAAGATGCTTGCGGTACCACTCCGCAAGGTCATGTTTCCTCGAAAAAGCGGGCACCGAGTAAAGTCCCCAGTGGATGAAAATGCCGAATTTTGCGTCGGCGTACCACTGCGGAACGGGCCTTTTGTTCAGGGATTCCCAGTTGTTTTCATACATAAATCGCACCTGCTTTCATAATAATCAGTTGAATTTCGGCAGATAGTCGCCGTGAGCCTCAATGAGGCTGTCAACCATCTTCTTTATTGTGTCAATATCAAGCTCGCTGCCTGTGTGAGGGTCAAGCATTGCCGCCTGATAAATATGTTCTTTTTTGCGCGTGTGAGCCGCTTCGATTGTAAGAAGCTGAACATTGATGTTGGTCATATTCATGGCGGCGCACTGTACCGGCAACGCTCCCACATGGCAGGGATTTATGCCGTAGCCGTTAACAAGGCAGGGCACCTCAACGCACGCCTCGGCGGGCAGATTGGTGATAAGGTGGTCTGTGTTGAGAACATTGCCGCCTATCTGATATGGGGTTGAGGTAACAACAGCCTCCATAATGCGTGAGGCATATTCGTTTGAGCGCTCGTGTTCCTTTACGCCGTTTTCAAGCATTTCGGCGTATTCATTTTTCCACGCGTCAATCTGGTGAACGCAGCGGCGCGGGTACTCATCAAGAGGAATGTTGTATTTTTCAATAAGTTCGGGGTATTTGCTTTTTATATAAAACATATTATATTCCGCGTTGTGCTCGCTGCTCTCGGTGCAGTAGTAGCCGAAGTTGCGTATATATTCAAGACGAACCTTGTTTGAGCATTCGGGGTCGTCGAGCTTATAATTCACAGCCTCAAGCCTGCGCTTGATTTCGGGGTAGAGGTCATTGCCGTCTTTATCTCTGATTTCAAGCAGCCACGCCATATGGTTTATACCGGCGATAAGTTCTTTTTTGCCCTCGGCTCTGTCCTGCATACCGACCTCGCCTAAAAGAGATTCGCCGCACACCTGAACGGAGTGGCACAAGCCGACGGTTTTAATGCCCGTATATCTCTGCATATAGCCGGAAAGCATTGCCATGGGGTTTGTGTAATTGAGGAACAGCGCGTCGGGGCATACCTCCCGCATATCCCGCGCGAAATCCTCAAGCACGGGGATGGTGCGAAGAGCGCGCATAATTCCGCCTATGCCGAGCGTGTCGGCAATCGTTTGGCGAAGGCCGTATTTTTTCGGAACCTCAAAATCAATAATGGTGCAGGGGTCGTAAAGACCTACCTGAATCGCGTCAACAACAAATGAAGCGCCTCTCAAGGCGTCTTTGCGGTTTTCAACTCCGAGATAGCACTCGATTTTTCCGTATCCGCCCTTTGTGCGGCGCATAGCTTCAAGAATTACTCTGCTCTCTTCAAGCCTTTGACCGTCAATGTCATAAAGCGCGAAAACGCTGTCGCGAAGCGCCTCGCTGCACATACAGTCGCCTATAACATTGCGGGCGAAAACCGTGCTTCCGGCACCCATAAAGGTAATTTTCATAACTGACCCCCGGTATTTTATTTCAGGCGCTGCGCCTGTTGAGTAGATAATATCATTTATTCCGCCCGATTTAAAGTGTATTTTCGGATTTTATTAAACTTTTTATAACAGCGACTGACAGCAAGTGACAAGTGATAAAAATAATAAGGGACCGCCGAAGCGATCCCTTAGGGTGTGTCATTTTAAATTAAACAGCACGTGTTACCTTGCCTGAACGAAGGCAGCGTGTGCAGGCATAAACTCTCCTGGGGGAGCCGTTTACGATGGCCTTTACTCTTTTAACGTTGGGTTTCCATGTTCTGTTGGAGCGTCTGTGTGAGTGAGATACCTTAATTCCGAAGGACACATCCTTGCCGCAAAATTCACATTTTGCCATGTGCCACACCTCCTTTTATTTTCTCGATAGCGAATGACATATTAACAGATATATTTTAAAAATGCAAGTGTTTTTTTAATTTTTTTCGTAAATAAACAAATAATATCCGTATTGACCGAAAAAATTTTTGATTTTGCTATTGCATTTTCCGATATTATGGTGTATTCTATCAACAGAACATTTGTTTGATTATTGATTTCGGAGGATAGAAAAAATGGCAGACAAACAGAAGGCGCTTGAATCCGCTCTCGCGCAGATTGAAAAAACATACGGCAAGGGCTCCATAATGAGGCTCGGCGAAAACACCGCCATGAATGTTGAGGCAATCTCAACCGGCTCTGTCGGCCTTGATGTCGCGACCGGCATCGGCGGACTGCCCAGAGGCAGAATAGTTGAAATATACGGCCCCGAATCATCGGGCAAAACAACCCTTGCTCTTTCCGCCGTGGCTCAGGCGCAAAAGGCGGGCGGTGACGCGGCGTTTATTGATGCCGAACATGCGCTTGACCCGCTTTATGCCGAAAATCTCGGCGTTGACATTGATTCCCTGCTTGTTTCACAGCCGGATGACGGCGAGCAGGCGCTTGAAATCGCCGAGGCTCTTATCCGTTCGGGAGCTATTGACATAATCGTTATCGACTCCGTTGCCGCCCTTGTTCCCAAGGCGGAAATTGAGGGCGAAATGGGCGACTCGGCCGTGGGTATGCACGCAAGGCTTATGTCAAAGGCTCTGCGCAAGCTTTCGGGCGTTGTGGCAAAATCGAACACAATACTTATTTTCATAAATCAGCTTCGTGAAAAGGTCGGTGTGATTTACGGCAATCCCGAGGTTACAACAGGCGGCAGAGCGCTCAAATTCTTCTCATCCGTCCGCATTGACGTGCGCAGAGTAGAGAGTCTCAAAGGCCCGGGCAACGAGATTATCGGCAACCGCACACGCTGCAAGGTGGTCAAGAACAAGGTTGCCCCTCCTTTTAAAGAGGCGGAGTTTGACATTCTTTACGGCAAAGGTATTTCAAAGCAGGGTGAGCTTGTGGATTTAGGCGTTAAATTCGGCATTCTGCAAAAAAGCGGCGCATGGTTCAGCTACGGCGATATGCGTTTAGGTCAGGGCAGAGACAGAACAAGAGAGGTTTTTATTGACAACCCAGAACTCGCACAGGAGATTGAGACCAAAATCTTTGAGTCAATAAAAGCGGAACGCGAGGCTAAGGCGGAAAAACCGCAGCCCGTTCCCCACGCGGATCAGGATGTTCCGGAACCCAGACCCACAACAAGAAGAGTGGCGAGGGCAAAGCTTGACATAGTTGTTGACGACGACGAATAATTATGAAAATCACTTTTAAAACCGGGGCGCGCGGCAAGGTTACCGTTTTTGCAAACGGCGAAGCAATCGCCGCGGTGGATGAGGAGTTCCGCCTGACCTGCGGCTATAAGGACAATGATGAAATTGAAGGGGCGCGGCTTACTGCCTTTATTGAGGCGGCGTGTCAGCGCTCCGCTTTTTTGGGTGCAACCCGTTTGCTCGCTTTGCGCGACCACAGCAAAAAAGAGCTTGAAAACAAGCTTTGCGCCAAAGGGCATAAACGCGTTTACGCCGCGAGGGTTTGCGATATGTTGGAGGAAAACGGCTGCATAGATGACAGGGCGTACGCGTTCTCTCTGGCAAAGCGGCTCTGCGACGGCAAGGGCTATTCCGCAAGGCGCGTAAAAAGCGAGCTTTTTCAAAAGGGGATAAGCCGTGAAATTGCCGACGAAGCGTGCCAAGGCATTGACAATGAGCCGATTTTGCGTATTATAGAACTGTTGAACACTAAATTTTCCGGCAGGCTTTCAACCGAAAAAGGGGTAAAAAAGACCTTTGCCGCCTTACAGAGAATGGGCTACGGCTATTCCGACATCCGTTCGGCTATGGCACAGGCTGACATTTCATTACAACCGGAGGATTGATTATGCACAAAATATCAATGATTTCGCTCGGCTGCCCGAAAAACCAGGTTGACGCCGAAAGAATGCTTGCCCTTCTTGACAGGGCGGGTTATGAGATAGGCGACATTTACGGCGGCGTGGAGGCTGTTATAATCAACACCTGCGGCTTTATTGACGCCGCCAAAGAGGAGGCCATTGAGAATATTCTCGATATGGCGGAGCTTAAAAAAGAAGGGCTTGTAGGCAAAATTGTTGTTACGGGCTGCCTTGCCCAACGGTATAAAAAAGAAGTGCTTGATGAAATTCCCGAAATAGACGCAGTTGTGGGAATAGGAGCGAACGGCGGCATTGTTGATATACTCAACTCACTTCTCGGCGATGAAAGCGAAAATCCGCCCGAAAACGAAGCGGACGCAAACAGCCCCGCTTATTGTGCGTTCCCCGACGCGGCCAATCTCCCGCTTGAAGGTGAGCGCCTGCTTACAACGCCTGAATACTGGTCATATTTAAAAATTGCGGACGGCTGTTCAAACCGTTGCTCATACTGCACAATTCCTTACATCAGGGGCAATTACAGAAGCGTTGCGCTCGAAACTATTGTTGAGGAGGCACGGGCTCTCGCGCAGGCGGGCACAAAAGAGCTTATTCTTATAGCGCAGGATACAACCAATTACGGTGTTGATTTGTACGGCAGGCTTATGCTGCCCGAACTGCTTGAAAGGCTTTGTGAAATTGACGGCATTGAATGGATAAGAATGCTGTATTGCTACCCCGACAAAATTACGGATGAGCTGCTTGATGTTATGTCAAAGCAGCCCAAAGTGCTCAATTACATTGATTTGCCTTTGCAGCACGCCGATAACGCCCTTCTCAAAAAAATGAACAGGCGCGGCACAAGAGAGGAATACACCGCTCTGATAACAAAAATAAGAACTGTCCTGCCGGAATGCGTTATCCGCACAACCTTTATTGTCGGGTTCCCGGGTGAGGGCGAAAAAGAGTTTGAGAACCTTGCCGAGTTTGTCAATGAGATTGAGTTTGACCGCCTCGGGTGTTTCGCTTTTTCGCCGCAGGAGGGCACTCCCGCTTTCAATATGGAGGGGCAGGTGGACGAGCAGCTTAAAATCGACCGCGGTGAAATAATAATGAACGATCAGCTTGAGATAGTTCAGCTTAAAAACACCGAGCGCATAGGCAGGGTGTTCCGCGTGCTTGTCGAGGATTACGATTCCTACAGCGACAGCTACAGCGGCAGAACATATATGGATGCCCCCGAAATTGACGGCAAAATCACATTCACCACCGATTATGAATATGAAAACGGCGATTTCGCCCGGGTTAAAGTGATAGGCGTCAACGATTATGATTTAATCGGCAGAGACGCGAGGTGCTTATAATGAAAAAAAACAAGTCAAAAATAAATTTACCCAACGCGCTTACAATCCTGAGATTGCTGCTTATTCCGGTTTTTGTCGCGGTCTGGTTTACGCAGACCGGCTCAACGGTTTATGCACACTATCTTATTGCGGCATTTATTTTTCTTGCCGCTTCGGTTACGGATTTTCTTGACGGAAAAATAGCGAGAAAGCACGGCGAAATAACGAATTTCGGCAAAATAGCCGACCCGATTGCCGATAAGGCCCTTACATTCGCGGCGTATTTTTGCATCTACGCTCAGCTCAAACCGAGAAATCTCAGCGCGGAGTTTGTAACGGGCTTGATATTTGTGTGTGTTATTCTCGCGCGTGAAATCGCCGTTACGGTTATGAGGATGGTTTACCTCAAAAAGGGGGTTGCCCTTTCGGCCGGTCTGCCCGGCAAAATCAAAACCTTTACGCAGATGCTTCTGCTTTTTGTCGCAATGCTTTTCATTTATTCAAATGAGAAGAGCTATTCATTTGTCGGCACAAACACGCTGAGTATTACAAAATCTGTCAATGTTCTTGTGTGCGTAATTATGGTTCTCACGCTCTGGTCGGGAATATGCTGCTTTACCGGCGTAAAAAACGGCAAAAGCAATAATAACGCGGCAAAAAAAGCGAAGCGCGCAAAAAAGAATTGACAAAACCGCGACGGGTTATTATAATATACACCTACAAAATTTATATTTGCGCAACGGTCGGGAAGAGTAGCGTTGCAGGCGTTTATCAGAGAGGGTGCCGTTTTTGCTGCGAGGCGCCTTGAACGCGGCTTTGCGAAGTGCGCCCGGCGGCACGCGGAATGAACAGTTCACCCGGCGGTTATGTTACGGCCTGCCGGCGGTGCCAAAGTATTTTCGCGCGGTTGACCCCGTTACAGGTCATAAGAGTTATAAATCGGAGTGGAACCGCGTTATCACGCCTCCGGTGCGTTTGCACCGAAGGCTTTTTTTATTGAGAAACAGAGGTAGCAAAATGTTTAACCAGTTAAAAGAGGACATAGCCTGCGTAAAATCGCGCGACCCGGCGGCAAGGTCGGTGTTTGAGATTCTTTTTCTTTACCCCGGCCTGAAGGCGATAAGAGCGCACAGAAAGGCAAATTATTTCTACAACCACAAAATGTATTTTCTCGCCCGCTGGATTTCACAGCGCGCGTCGCGTAAAACGGGAATAGAAATTCACCCCGCGGCGCAGATAGGCAAACGCTTTTTTATTGACCACGGCACCGGCGTTGTAATCGGCGAAACGGCAATAATCGGCGACGATGTCACGCTTTATCAGGGTGTTACTCTCGGCGGCACCGGCAAGGATACCGGCAAACGCCACCCGACAATATGCGACAATGTTATGATAGGCTCCGGCGCGAAGGTTCTCGGCCCCATAGTTATAGGCGAAAACAGCCGTGTCGGCGCGGGCGCCGTTGTTGTTAACGACATTCCGCCGAACTGCACGGCAATAGGCATACCCGCAAGGGCGGTCAAGCGTGACGGCGTAAGGGTTTTTGACTACCTTGATCAGATTCACATTCCCGACCCGATAGCCATCGAGATTTCGCGCATTGACGCGGAAATTGAAAAAATCAATGAAAAAATAGGTGTTTCAAAGGAGAACGGCAATGAAAATATTTAACACTCTCACAAGGCAGAAAGAGGAATTTGTTCCGATAAAAGAGGGCGAGGCTAAAATCTACGCCTGCGGCCCCACTGTTTACAATTTTATACACATAGGCAACGCGCGGCCGATATGCGTTTTTGACACCCTGCGCCGCTATCTTGAATACCGCGGTTACAAGGTTACCTTTGTTCAGAATTTTACCGATGTTGACGATAAAATCATCCGCAAGGCAAACGAAGAGGGCGTTGACTACACCGAAATTACAAAAAAATATATCGAAGAGTTCTGGACGGATGTCAAAGGGCTCAATTTCCGCGAGGCGGATATTCACCCGAAGGCCACCGAAAACATTGAAAAGATTATCGAAATCGTTTCGGGACTTATTGAAAGGGGCTTTGCCTACGAAGCGGACGGCGATGTTTATTTTACCCCCTCAAAATTTGACGGTTACGGCAAGCTCTCGCATCAGCCGCTTGAGGATTTGCAGGCAGGCGCGAGGATTATGGTGGGTGAGGTTAAACACGAGCCGATGGATTTCGCTCTCTGGAAGGCGGCAAAACCGGGCGAGCCTTACTGGGAATCACCCTGGGGCAAGGGCAGACCGGGCTGGCACATTGAATGTTCGGCTATGGTAAACCGCTACCTCGGCGAAACAATAGACATTCACTGCGGAGGTCAGGATTTAATCTTCCCGCACCATGAGAATGAAATTGCTCAGAGTGAGTGCTTTACGGGCAAACCGTTTGCCAATTACTGGATGCACAACGGCTTTATAACCGTTGACAATGTTAAAATGGCAAAGAGTGCCGGCAATTTCTTCACCGTTCGCGATGTGGCTGAGCAGTTCGGTTATGAGCCGATAAGAATGCTTATGCTCTCAACCCAGTACAGAAGCCCGATTAATTACAGCTTTGACGCGATAGAACAGTGCAAAGCCTCACTCACAAGGCTTTACAACTGCCGTGACGGAATTGATTTTGAAAATCAGAACGCGTCACACGGCGAGGTTGACAAAGAGCTTGAAAAAACGCTTGAAGAACGCAGAAATCAGTTTATTGAGGCAATGGATGACGACCTGAACACAGCCGCCGCGCTGGCAGCCGTGTTTGACGCGGTGAGGGATATAAACTCCGCCGTCGTGGGCAGAAACGCGAGCGTTGAAACCTGCAAGCTCGCCGCCGATATTTTTGATGAGCTTACAGGCGTTCTCGGCCTTGTTTATAACCGCAAAAAAGAGACTCTCGATTCCGACATTGACGCAATGATTGAAGCGCGCGCAAACGCGAGAAAAGAAAAGAACTGGGCTGAGGCTGACAGAATAAGAGACGAACTCAAAGCAATGGGCATTGTTCTTGAAGACACACCGCAGGGTGTAAAATGGCACAGAGAATAAAATTTTAAATAAAATAAAAGGATGGGTAAAACAATGAAAACAAAGATCAAAAAAACCACGGCATTATTTATGGCTTTGTTAACACTGTTCGGTCTTGCGGCAGGCAGCGTTTCAGCGGGCGCAAAGGGCTGTGTTGAGGACACTGGCGGAGTGAGAGTTGTTGATTATGACGGCTTTAAAACCGTTTCACCCGGTTTTCCAGTCAATGAAGAAGTTGCACAGGCGGTTTCCGATACCGACGCGGCAACAGAGTGGAAAACAGTCAGTTACACACCATCTGATGATAGCCAGTCGGGCAAAAACACAACTTACACCGTTTCTGCAAAGGATAATGAAATAAAAATAGTTATTAAAAGTGACTATATTAACGGTGACAAGCTTTACTGTGGGGGAACAAAGACTGTACCAGAATCTCCCTCGCATGGCAAAGCAGATGGGATAATTATTTTTGAATTATATTTCAGCGACAATGCCGGACGAACCGACAAAAACTTCTTGAAATTATGTGTTATAGACGAGTGTGGTGAAGACATTGAAGGGCACTATGTTTCTGCTTCCCAAGATGTCAAGTATTCATTAATGTATAATTTCTATGAAGACGATTCAGTGATAAGGTGGACAGCGGTTGGTCAATATTTTGATACGAACGGCAAACGCTACAATGGCGAATACTACGGCAAAATGAGCGAGTGCAAAAAGTTGAATATTACAACCAATGGAGACACTATGACAATTACAACCACTCTCCCAAATGAAGTTGTTGACTATTATAATGAGTCAAAGCGCGAACTGAACTTTGACAGTGACAATTTGTACATAAATGGCGGTTCAGTTCAATATTGGTTTTATAAACCTATTGAAAAAAGCACAGATCTTTTTAGTAAAGCAATAACAAAAATAAAAGAAGTTTGGACAAAGTTTCTTGAACTTCTCAAGAAGTTTTTCACATTTGATTTCTGAGATTAAATAAACAGAGCGGCACGGCTGATTGCGGTGCCGCTTTTTCGTTCTATAAATAAGTTTTTATAAATATTATAAAAAACACTTGCAATAGCTAAAACCTTGTGATATACTTTTTAGGCAAAACGCACGCGGGGCTAATGCCGGCGCAAGTGCGGCTCAATGCCGTTGCGCTGTCAGGCACTGCGGTGGAGGCGGCCGACCCGCCGTAAACTAAGGAGGAAAAAATATGTCAGTAGTATCCATGAAACAGTTACTCGAGGCCGGTGTTCATTTCGGGCACCAGACCAGAAGATGGAACCCCAAAATGGCGGAATACATCTTCACCGAACGCAATGGTATTTATATCATTGACCTTCAGAAAACCGTAAAGAAGCTTGAGGAAGCCTATATGTTCATCCGTGACATTTCGGCTGAAGGCGGCGAAGTTCTTTTCGTCGGCACCAAAAAGCAGGCTCAGGAATCCGTCAAAGAAGAAGCAATCCGCTGCGGTATGCCTTATGTAAACGCACGCTGGCTCGGCGGTATGCTCACAAACTTCAACACCATTCAGCGCAGAGTAAAAAGACTTGCTCAGCTCAAAACAATGGAAGCGGACGGAACCTTCAACCTTCTTCCCAAAAAAGAAGTTATCAAATTACAGCTTGAGATAGAAAAACTTGAAAAATTCATGGGCGGCATCACAGAGATGAAAAAACAGCCCGCGGCTATGTTTATAGTTGACCCCCGCAAAGAGAGAATAGCTGTTCTCGAAGCTAAAAAACTCGGCATCCCCATCGTAGCTATTGTTGATACAAACTGCGACCCCGATGAGGTTGATTATGTTATTCCCGGCAACGATGACGCTATCCGCGCCGTTAAGCTTATCGCCGGCGCAATGGCAGACGCCGTTATCGAAGGCAGGCAGGGTGAGGCTTCCGCTCCCGCGGCAGAGGCTGCAGAGGAAGCACCCGCAGAAGAAACAGCAGAGGAGGAATAATACAATGGCATTTACCGCTAAAGATGTTCAGGCACTCAGAGAAAAGACCAATGTCGGTATGATGGATTGCAAAAAGGCACTCACGGAAGCCGACGGCGATATGGATAAAGCAATAGAGATTCTTCGTGAAAAGGGTCTCGCATCGGCGGCCAAAAAGGCAAGCCGTGTTGCGGCTGAAGGCGTTGTTACCGCTTACAGCGACTCAAACGCGTCCGCGCTTGTTGAAGTCAACTGCGAAACAGACTTTGTAGGCAAAAACCCTGAATTTATCGCTCTCGCAAAGCAGATTGCGAAGACAGTTGTTGAGAAAAACCCCGCTGACCTTGACGCCCTTCTTGCAACAACAATCTCGGACGGCAGCGTTTCGGTTGCCGACGCGGTTCAGGAGCTTTTCCTTAAAATCCGTGAGAATATGAAAGTACGCCGCTTCGCAAGAATCGAAGGCACAGCGGTTTCATACATCCACGCGGGCGGTTCCGTAGGCGTTCTTGTTGAGTTTGACACAGACGCAGATACAAACAGCGCGGAGTTCAACGATATGGGCAAAAACATTGCCATGCAGGTGGCGGCAATGAGCCCCGAATATCTTTCAAAAGAAGATATTTCCGCCGAGGAACTTGAAAAGATGAAGAAAATCACCGCTGAGAGCGCTCTCAACAAACCCGATTCTCTTCCCAAGCCCATCCTTATGCAGGTCATCAACAAGGTTCTTGAAAACAAAGCCTGGGATGAAAAAGATGTTGCGGCTTATGAAGCCGAAAAGCAGAACAAGTTCCTTTTCAACTTCCTTTCAAAAGAAGCAATCGCCACTCTTGCGGCAACAGCAGTTGCGGGCAAAGAGGAATACACAGCCAACCCCATCTTCGGCAAGGTTGTTGAAGGCAGAATCTCAAAGCAGATTAAAGAAACCTGCCTGCTTGAGCAGGAATTCGTCCGCAGCGACATTTTTGAAGGCAGTGTAGGCGGCTATGTCGCAAAAGTTGCCAAAGATCTCGGCAAAAACATCACAATCAAAGGCTTCACCCGTTTCGCGAAGGGCGAAGGTATTGAAAAGAAAGCCGATGATTTCGCAGCCGAAGTCGCGGGTATGATTAAATAAAAAAACTGAATAAAGCAGTATCACCTCTGCCGTTATGACAGAGGTGATTTTTTATGTGCCGAGAACTGTTTTGCAAGGCCGGGAATCCGGTCTGTGAGCAGCCTTTATTCGGGGTGAGTTTACACCGGGATTAAATTTCCACAAAATATTTTTCAAGCAGTTCGCACGGGTGGTATGAGAGTTTTGATTTTTTTAAACCCTCGTCACCGGAATCGTCTTCGCGGTTGACGAATTTTATATCTTCATCAACATACTTTTCCAAAAACAGGTGAGTGAGCATAGGGTAAGCCCCGTCAAAACGGATATCCGCCTTTTCAATGTGAACTGTCAGTATATCGCCGATTTTTTCGGCGCAGGAGAAGCCCGCGACTTCGCCGTTTACCCTTAAAACACCGGTCAGCATTTTATATTTGTCAAGGTTTCTGAGAACATCGACAACAGCCTCTTTTTCGGCTGTGGCGAGAACCTCATCTTTTTCCGCCATCCGGTTCTGCATAAGGTCAATGCACTCGTCAACATCGCCGGCGGTGATTTCATTAAAAGTAAAATCATCATAAAGGCGGCGGAATTTGTTTATGTGATTTCGCTGAGTCGCGTATTTTTTGCCCTCAAGCTTCATTATTGCTTCCGCTTCGTAAATGTAATCCGACCACTGCTCCTCGGCGCCGTAAACGCAGTCGGAATAAAGGCGGCGAAAGTCACCGAGCATATTCTTCGCGACCGAGTAAAACTGCATTTTGATGCTGCGGCTTTTGCAATAGTTTTCAATCTCTTTGCATATTTTGTCAAAATTCTTTTTTGCGGGCGGAAGAAAAGCGGCTCCGCAGTCGTCATCGGTGAGCATAAAAACAATGTCATCGCCTGCGTATGCAATCCTCATATCGTAAAAATCGCGCCACATAAATGTTATGCCGGCGGTAAAATCGCAGGAGTGCTGTCTGAACGCGTCAAAATAGTTTTTTACATTCTCAAAATCTTCAAATCCGAGTTTTTTGAACTCAAGCATAAAAATCTCCGTTACAGTAATATTAGGTATCAATATATAAACCCCGACGAACCGCGACAAACTACAAGCCGGTTTAATGTTGAGCGGCATTAATGGGGGTATATTGATTTTGTGCAATTTAATTTTACGCTATTTTTTGATAATTGTCAACAATTCAATTTATTTTAGTCAATAGTGCTTAAAAATGTTGAAACAGCCATGCGTTTTTGTTATTATAAATACATAAAATGTATTAAGAGGTAATCAATATGAAACTGCCTTATGTTCTGAAACCGCATTTTTCGAGAAAAAGCACTTTTTATCCGCTTGATTTTAAAGGCGCTCCCGCCGCTCTTAGGGGCGAACCGGTTAAACCCGATTTTTCGTCATTTCCGTTGCCTTTGCCCTCAAAAAAGAGCGATTACCGCTGCAGCGCGGTTACGGATGACGGCGCTGTCTGGGCAGGCGCGTCAAACGGCGTTACAAGGTGCCGTGTTGAAGAGGAGAAAAAAGCGGACCGTGTTATGTTTTTCAGCTTTGAAAGGGATTTGCCGGACAACAATGTAATTAACATCGCCCCCGACGGAAATTCTGTATGGGTTCTTACCGAAACGGGCATAACACACATAGAGCTTGTTACTTTGACGGCGGAAGAAAAGGCGGATATTCTTCTTGACGAAACTCTTGAGGCTGTGCAGCGCAGAAGTATGGTGAGCCACAAATTTCTTGCGAAACGCGGCGATGTTTCATCTTATCTCGATTTCGGCCACTGTGACAATGACGGCGGTTTTACCGCCCTTTTCGCCTCCGGTGAAATATTCCGTTACGCCGTGTTAAAAAGAGAAAAAGGTGAAAACGCGCCCGAAACTCTTGAGGCAAAAGCCGTTGCCGCGCGGGCGGTTGAGGCTGTGCTTTTGCTTATGTATATACCGGGCAGGGGAGACGGTTTTGTGGCAAGAAGCTACTTAACCGTTGATGAGCCTTTACCGGATGACGGACTGTTTTTTAAAAAACACGGCGGAAAAGCTACAGCTCTTGAAACCACTTACACAAAGGAGTTGGGCATATCAGGTGTTGAAATCGACGCATCCGCCCCGGTTCCCGACCGTTTGGCGAAGCTTTACCGCGATGAAGGCTATTCCGATGATGATATTATATATAAAGCAGACACAAGCAGTGATGAAATTACTCTTGAATATATGATGCTGTGGCTTTATTCAAGGCTTATGAGCGGCGAAGATGAAGAACTCGATGAGCTTGTGAGGCAGAGTGCCTGCAGCATTATGGGCCACATTCTCGACAACGGCCTGCGCCTTGTTGATTTTTCCGGCGAAAGCACAATGTGGGCAAAATGGTATGAGGATTATTTTAACACGCCCGACGGCTGGGTTGACGCCTGCCTTAATTCCGCCGAGGTGCTTATGTACCTTAAAGCGACAATGGATATAACCGGTGAGGACGGCAGGTGGAAGGAGGCGTATGACAGCCTTATCGCACGCGGTTATGCCGACCTTGGATTAAAGCATTTTGACAGGCATAACACTGCCAACTGTTTTACAAACGAGGATTTTGTTGAAAATATTATGTACGGAGACCATATGCTCGCGACCGCGTCATTCTATGTTTTGTGCCGCCTTGAAAAGGATGAAAAACTGCTTGACATATATCGCAGGGCATTCTCCACATGGAGGTACTCTGTCGCGAGAGAATTCAGCCCCGCCTATGATTTCCCGTACCTTGCCGCCTGCCCGGGCGCGGAACTGGATATGGAGCGTATATGCCTGTGGTTTGACCGCGCGAATATCAGCAGGCTCGCGGGCAGTGTAACGCTCAGCGGCAGGCATGACATTCCGGTTAAAAAATACAGGGCGGGATATCTTGAGGCGGGAACGGCTCTGCCGCCTGATGAAAGATTTATTTCAAAATTCGACCGCAATCCGCTTGAGTATAAAAATGAAGACAGCGGCGGCGCTCAGTGCGTTGAGGGCTGCACTTACTACACACTGCCTTACTGGATGGGCAGATATTACGGTTTTATTAAGTGAGGTAACAGTATGAATAAAGAAATTCATCTTATCGGCAACGCTCATCTTGACCCTATCTGGCTCTGGCGCTGGCAGGAGGGCTGCGGCGAGGTTTTGCAGACCTTCCGTTCCGCTCTTGACAGGCTGAATGAATATGACGATTTTGTTTTTACCTGCTCCTCCGCCGCGTATTACAAATGGGTTGAGGATATTGACCCGCAGATGTTTGAAGAAATACGCGAAAAGGTAAGGGCGGGCAGAATAGTGCCCGTTAACGGCTGGTGGGTTCAGCCGGACTGCAATATGCCCTGTGCCGAAAGCTACGCAAGGCAGGCGCTTTACAGTCAGCTTTATTACTATGAGAAATTCGGCAAAATCTGCCGCACCGGCTACAATGTTGATTCCTTCGGGCACAGCAGAATGATTCCGCAACTGCTCAAAAAGGGCGGTATGGATTTTTATGTTATGATGCGCCCGGAAAAGCATGAGAACGCGGACATCCCGGCTCCGCTTTTCAACTGGCATTCTCCCGACGGCTCGTGTGTGCTGACTTATCACATACCGAACGGATATGCCCGTGAAGGCGTGGAGAGTATTGACAGAGCCGTTGATTATCTCGGCGAAATCGCGGATGAAAACAACTGCGATGTTATGATGTTTTACGGCGTGGGCAACCACGGCGGCGGCCCAACAAAAGGGGATATTGAACACCTTAAAAAACTTAAGGCAAACGGCGCGAATATAAAGTTCTCATCACCGGATGATTATTTTAAAGAAATATGCGCTTCCGGAGTTGACGCGCCCGTATGGGATGATGACCTTCAGCACCACGCGAGCGGATGCTATTCGGCAACCTCGCTTGTGAAAAGCCTCAACCGCAAGGCGGAAGCCCGGCTTATGAACGCGGAAAAGTGGAACACGGTTGCCTGCAAAACGGCAGGTATGACCGCCGAAACGGAAAAATTGAAAGACGCCTGGCTCAATGTCTGCTTTAATCAGTTTCACGACATTTTGTGCGGTTGCTCGATTATGGAAGCGTATGAGGATGTGCGCGACAGTGAAGGTTATGCGATGACGGTTGCCGCGAACACGGAGAACAACGCTTTTTTGCGTCTTACACTGAATATGAACACCTGGCTCGACGGCGTTTCCGACACAAAAGCGCTCAACGAGCGCCATCACTGCCGCAATCTCGATTATCCGAGACCCGTCGCGGTTTTCAACCCAAATTCTTTTGAGGTTACGGTGCCCGTGCGCACCTATCACCCATCATCAAAGGTTGAGAACAGCGAACATAAGCCCGTGCTGTTTCAGAATGTGCGCTCTTCACGCTCAAACGATTCTCACCTTGACACCGTTTTTCTCGCCAAGGTTCCGGCGCTCGGCTACGCCGTATATTGGCTGTGGTGGAGCAAAGAGGAGAGAGGCTTTTATGAGCCGGAAATCAACAGCGGAGTTCGCGCCCTCGACGGTGATGAAATAAAAATAGAGAATGAGCATATCGCCGTTAAATTCAGCAAGGTAAACGGCGCCGTTTCGTCAATGGTTACCAAAGCGGACGGCAGAGAATACGCCGGCGGTGACAATTTCTGCCTGCCGACGGTTTTTGACAACACAAAGCCGGACACCTGGGCGCACAACATTTTTAAATTTGACGAAGTCATCGGCGCAATGAAACTGCAGTCCATCGAACTCGTTGAAAGCGGTAAACTTCGCAGCGTTGTCAGAACAAAGCACACCTTCGGCAAATCCGTTTTAACGCAGGATTATATTCTTTCATCCGGTATGAAGGTTATGCGCGTAAAGGCAAAGGCAATGTGGCAGGAGCCTTTTACAATTCTTAAAATCCCGTTTCCCGTAAAGGGTGAAAACGGAGTTTCAACCTATGAAGTGCCGGGCGGATTTATCAAACGCCCCTGCAACGGGGAGGAGGAGCCGGCGCTGAAATGGGGCGACATTTCTTTGAACTCCGGCGGCGGGCGTTACGGCGTAACCGTATTCAGCGATTCAAAATACAGCTACTCCTGCCCGGAGAATGAACTGCGCCTGACGGTAATACGCAATTCCGTTTTTGCCGACCACTACTCCGACAGACCCGCGGCGGATTTCAACTTCTGCGATGAGGGCGTTCAGCGTTTTGAATACGCCGTTATGCCGCACGGCGGCGATGTGGATATAACCGAGGCAACCAAAACGGGCGAGCTTTTCCTGAACAGACCCGTTACCGTGCCTGTCGGCTACCGCAAAGGCAACTTGCCGCTTGAAAAAAGCTATCTGACAGTTGACGCGCCGAATGTTATAGCCGACGCCGTTAAATTCTGTGAGGACGGCTCCGGCGACGCGGTAATACGCTGCCGTGAAATTGCCGGCAAGCCCGTAACCGCAATGATAAAATGCGATATGCTTGACGCGGCGTTTTACAGCGATTTTTACCCGACCGAAATAAAAACCTTCCGCATAGATAAAGACGGCTTTGTTACCGAGACAAACTTCCTTGAGGGAATTGTTCTTTGATATAGCGCTTCTGAAATCTTCAGAAAAAAATTTATAAATACAATCCCGGGCGTTAGCGGCAATTCCGTTAATGCCCTTTTTATTTTTAAACAGTTAATTCCGCAATAACCGTAAAAAGATTCATTGTTTTTCAGTTCCGAGTGATTAAAAAAAGCCGTCGGAAAAAAGACGGAGACGGTTTCTAAATTTTGTTACAATTTGGAAAAATAGTTTTTGAAATGTATTGAAGCAGTGAGTTTTATATGTTACAATGCAAACGGAATTTTTGCAAAGAAGAAAAGTAATTTTTAAGAAGAAAGGGCTGTTTTATGAAAAAAATAATCTCAATGATTCTTGCGTTAACAATGCTCTGCGGAATAGCCATGCCTTCGTTTGCCAAAGGCGAAGAAGTGCCGGCAGGCTACATTCCGATTCGCACTGCGCAGGAGCTTGACAATATCCGCAACAATTTAAGCGGAAAATATATTCTGATGAATGATATTGTGCTCGGCGACAAGGCAAAATGGGAACCGATAGGTAAAAAGTCAAATCCTTTTACGGGAGAAATTAACGGAAACGGTTATGCAATTAAAAATCTTTTTTCTGAAGAAGGATTTGTGGCTTATTCGGAAAATGCACTTTTCAGCGATCTCAACCTCGTAAATTGCAGAATTGACGGAACAGAAGCGGCATTGGGCTATGCTGCCGCAATTTCAATCAATGCTAAAGACACAACATTTGAAAGATGCTTCGTTTCGGGAGAAATAATATGCTATACCGGCGAAAATGCCATTATGATGGGCACTTACGGAGCGGTGGGTGGTTTTGTGGCTTGCGCAGAAAACTGTTCTGTAATCAACTGCGCAAATCAGGCGAGCATAAAAATGATATACGAAGTCGCGGATGATATCTCTGTAGGAGGAATTTTCGGTAAAAGCATTAACTCAAAAGCAATCAACTGCTATTGTTCGGGTAAAGTATCTGCCGAGATACTCAAAGAAATTGCCCCTTATGTTGAGCCGTCTGTTTATGAAAAAGTTCACACTGGCGGGCTCGTGGGTAGCTCCGATGAAAAATCGGTGTTTGAAAACTGCTATTTTGCTGACACCACAGATAATGCAGTAGGCAACGGAACACCGACATTAAGACAAGTTGAAAAACTGTCAAAAACAGAAATGTTGAGCCAATCAGCCTATAAAGGATTTGATTTTGAAAACATTTGGGAAATGAAGCAAGATAAAATATCTTTTCCTATGTTGAAGAGTCCATCAAACGGAACACAACTTATCTCTGTTGATATTATTTATGTTCCGTTAAAAAACCGATTTGTATTTAAAGAAGGGAACACAGAATATCCCGATGGGATTTTGCTGAAACTCACTTATTCTGACAATACGGAAGTAATAGAAGAAATTAAAGAAAATGGTTATGAGTATTATGCCGGAAATGAAAAAGTTGTTTTTTTTACTAAAGTAATTGATGTGATTGTTTATGGTAAAATGAACGGTCACTTAGAGATGAAAGATGGTGAAATACAACTGGATTATAATTTTTATTCGTTGAAACCATTTACGATATATAACAGAACAGCTTATCTTTTTTTCTGTAATATTATAGATGGTTTTATAAGACATATTATTGTTTCGTTCAATTCTTTATTAAATAGATTTTAGGAGTATCTGATATATGAAAAAATGGCTTTTTCATTATAGTTCATTCTTATTAAAGTTGATTATCATCCGTTTATAAAATTTTTGCGGACAGTTTTCTTTTGGCTTTTTTGGATTTTGGACAGAGTGAGATAAAAACATACTTTTTGCCTTAAAACCACTTGCATTTGTAAATATGCTGTGTTATAATACCGAACAGTAAAAATCTTTAAGCGGATCCCGTGAGGTCGGCAAGATTAAACTTGAAGTGTAAGCTCTGAGTCTGCCTTGCCGTACCCTGCGGCAAGGCGTTTTTTATCGGAGGCAAAGTTATGAACGGCGTTGTTACAAACAAATATAACTGCGCGGGGGCGCTTCTTTCATCGCCCGCTGCCGCTTTGCTTTCATCCGATGTTGTTGCCGGCGTCAATTCCGGCAGATATGTTGTTTTTCCCGGCTTTTGCGATGTGCATGTGCATTTTCGCGAGCCGGGTTTTTCTTATAAAGAGACAATTAAATCCGGTTCTCTCGCGGCGAAGGCAGGCGGCTACACAACCGTTTTCACAATGCCCAACTTAAACCCGGTGCCGGACAGTGTGCCGAACATAAAAGCCCAGCTTGAAATAATCGGAAAAGATGCCGCGATAACCGTTCTGCCCTATGCCGCAATAACAGTAGGAGAGAAGGGAGAAAAACTCTCCGATATGCGGGGGCTCGCGCCTTACGCCGTTGCGTTTTCGGATGACGGCAGAGGTGTGCAGAGCGAGGAAATGATGCGTTCGGCAATGCTGGAGGCAAAAAGGCTCGGCAAAATAATTGTTGCGCACTGCGAAGAAAACTCGTTGTTAAACGGCGGATATATTCACGACGGAGCCTATGCAAAAGAGCACAATCACAAAGGGATTTGCAGCAAAAGCGAGTGGCTCCCGATTGAACGGGATGTTAAATTAAGCGAGGAGACGGGCTGCCCCTACCATGTGTGCCATATTTCGGCAAAAGAAAGCGTTGAAATAATCAGGCGGGCAAAAGCAAGGGGAGTAAATGTCACCTGTGAAACCGCACCGCACTACCTCACACTTGATGAAAACGATTTGCAGGAGGACGGCAGGTTCAAAATGAATCCTCCGTTGCGAAGCGAAGAAGACAGAAAAGCTCTTGTTGAAGGTCTGCTTGACGGCACAATAGATATGATAGCCACAGACCACGCCCCGCACAGCAAAGAAGAAAAATCAAAGGGGCTTGAGGGCAGCGCGTTCGGCATAACGGGCATTGAAATCGCCTTCCCCGTGCTTTACACAAAGCTTGTCAGAACGGGAATTGTTCCGCTTGAAAAAATAATCGAATGCTTAACGGTTAATCCGCGAAAGCGTTTCGGAATAAAAGGTGAAAACGAATTTTGCGTATGGAATCTTAACGAAAGTTTTACTGTTAATCCCGAAGAGTTTATATCAAAAGGCAGAGCAACCCCGTTTGAGGGCGAAACCCTTTACGGCAAATGCCTTTTCAATTCAAAATAATAAGTTTAAAACACAAAACATCTGAATTACAATATCTAAAACCTGACATCGGAGGCAGTTATGGCAAAAAGAACAGACATCAAAAAGGTACTTATCATCGGCTCGGGTCCCATTGTAATAGGTCAGGCGGCTGAGTTTGACTACGCGGGCACACAGGCGTGCCTTGCCCTGAGGGAGGAAGGCTACAAGGTCATTCTCGCAAACTCCAACCCCGCCACCATTATGACAGACACCACCATAGCGGACAAGGTCTATATGGAGCCGCTTACGGTTGAGTATATCGCGAAAATACTCAGGCACGAGCGTCCCGACGCCATTGTGCCCGGCATAGGCGGGCAAACAGGGCTTAATATAGCCGTTCAGCTTGAAAAACAGGGGATTCTCAAGGAATGCGGAGTTGAGCTTCTCGGCACGCCCAGCCGTTCCATTGAACGCGCGGAAGACAGAGAGCTTTTTAAAGAGATGTGTGAGAGCATCGGCGAACCGGTCATTCCCTCTGAGATAACATATTCACTTGATGAGGCGAAAGAGGCGGCAAAAAGAATAGGCTATCCCGTTGTTCTGCGCCCCGCGTTCACCCTGGGCGGAACAGGCGGAGGATTTGCCGACAATGAGGAGGAGCTGATTGAAGTCGGCGTAAACGCCTTCCGGCTTTCTCCCGTTCATCAGGTGCTTATTGAAAAGAGCGTAAAAGGCTATAAAGAGATTGAGTTTGAGGTTATGCGCGATTCCAATGACCACGCCATAACAATCTGCGGTATGGAGAATGTTGACCCCGTAGGTGTGCATACCGGCGATTCAATCGTTGTTGCCCCCATTCTCTCGCTCAATGACCATGACCTTAAAATGCTCAATGACAGCGCCATAAAAATTATAAAGGAACTCGGAGTTGAAGGCGGGTGCAATGTTCAGTTCGCGCTCAACCCGAATTCAAGCGAGTATTTCTTAATAGAGGTAAACCCCAGAGTTTCGCGTTCATCCGCCCTTGCTTCAAAGGCGAGCGGTTATCCGATTGCCAGAGTTACGGCGAAAATCGCCCTCGGTATGGCGCTCGAGGATATTCCGGTTGCAGGCGGCACGGCGGCAATCGAGCCCACGCTTGACTACATTGTCGCGAAATTCCCGCGCTTTCCGTTTGACAAATTCGCGACCGCCCCCAACATCCTCGGCACTCAGATGAAGGCGACCGGCGAGGTTATGGGCATCGGCTCGTCGCTTGAGGAATGTATGCTTAAATCCGTGCGTTCGCTTGAAACGGGAGTGTGCCATTTTTACCTTGCCAAATTCGATTCATACACAGACAGTGAGCTGTTTGAATACATTTCAAAATTCAGGGATGACAATATCTACGCGATAACGGAGCTTATCCGCAGGGGCGCGACAATCGAGAAGTTGCATGAGGTTACAATGATAACCGAAATGTTCCTTGAATGTTTAAAGCGTATTGTGGATATGGAATACACTCTCAAAGACAAGCCCGGTAATGAGAAGGTTCTGCGCGCGGCAAAGGTTATGGGATTTTCGGACAAATATATTGCCAAACTTTGGGATAAAGAAGAAATTGAAATTTATGAAACCCGCAAAAAACTCGGCATTGTTCCCATTTTCCGCATGGTTGACACCCTTCACACGGGCAAATACATAGCCTACCTCTACTCGTCATATTCCGGCGAGAACGCTTCACGCCTTACGGAGAAAAAGAAAATTGTTGTTCTCGGCGCGGGACCTATCAGAATAGGGCAGGGCGTTGAGTTTGACTATTCCACCGTTCACGCGGTTCAAACAATAAAGCGCGCGGGCTATGAGGCAATAATCATAAACAACAACCCCGAAACCGTTTCAACCGACTACACCACAGCCGACAAACTCTATTTTGAGCCTCTCACACCCGAGGATGTTATGGCTATTATCGACTTTGAACAGCCGGAAGGCGTAATTGCCTCGCTCGGCGGTCAGACTGCCATAAATCTTGCCGAGCCTCTTATGAAAAGAGGAGTAAAAATCATCGGCACTGACTGCGACGCTATTGAGCGTGCTGAAAACAGGGATTCTTTTGAGCATCTTCTTCTTGACCTCAACATTCCTCAGCCAAAGGGCTGCGCGGTCACGAAAATTGAAGACGGAGTAAAAGCCGCGAAAGAAATCGGATACCCGGTGCTTGTTCGCCCCTCGTTTGTTTTGGGCGGCAGGGCAATGCAGGTTGTGGCAACCGAGGAACAGCTCAGACAGTACCTTAAAAACGCGGTCGCGATAGATGAGGACAAGCCCGTGCTTGTTGACAAATACATAAAAGGCAAAGAGGTTGAGGTTGACGCCATCTGCGACGGCAGAAATGTGTTTGTGCCCGGCATAATGGAACTCGTTGAGCGCACGGGCGTTCATTCCGGCGACTCAATAAGCGTTTACCCGGCATTCAGCATTTCGGATAAAGTCAAGGGAACAATTCTGCAATACGCCAAAAAACTCGGGCTCGGCATCGGCATAATAGGTCTGTTCAACATTCAGTTTATAGTTGACCCGGATGAAAATGTGTTTATTATCGAGGTGAATCCCCGTTCTTCAAGAACGGTCCCGTTCCTTTCAAAATCCACCGGGTATTCTCTTGCCGACATAGCAACCGATGTTATACTCGGCAAATCACTCAGAGAACAGGGAATATTCGATATTTATCCCGATGAGAAAAAGCGCTGCTATGTAAAAGTTCCCGTATTCTCATTCAACAAAATAAAAGGCCTTGACGCCTATCTTTCACCCGAGATGAAATCAACCGGCGAGGCAATAGGCTATGATGACAAGCTTAACCGCGCGCTCTACAAGGCGCTTCAGGCTTCGGGCATTCATCTGGCATCCAGCGGTGTTGTTTTCGCGGCAATAGCGAATGAAGACAAAGAAGAGGCTCTTCCGCTTATCCGCAGGTTCTATAATCTCGGCTTCAACATTCAGGCAACTGAGGGTACGGCGGAATACCTTAAAGAAAACGGTATCCGCACCCATGTGCTTGAAAAGATAAGCGACGGCAGCGATGAAATACCGGAGGCGCTCAGAGAGGGCAACATAGCCTATGTAATAAACACAAAGGCAATAGAATCCTCCGATCCCAACTCCGACGGCTTTAAAATCAGATGCCTCGCGGCGGAGAACAATGTTGCCATGTTCACATCGCTTGACACGGTCAAGGTGCTTCTTGATGTGCTTGAGGAAATAACAATCTCAATTTCAACAATAGATTCTTAAAACGATATGAAGCAAAGTATTTTTAAAGTTATCTCAAACGAAAAAATTGCGAAAAGCGTTTATAAAATGATTCTGTCGGGCGACACATCCGAAATCACTTCACCCGGTCAGTTTGTCAACCTGCTTGTCGGCACCTGCTTTTTGAGAAGGCCGGTTTCGGTCTGCGATGTGAACGGGGATGCTCTCACGCTTGTTTACAAGGTTGTGGGAACGGGCACAAAGCTTATGAGCAAAGCGGCGCCCGGCGAAGAGTTTGACACACTCACGGGGCTCGGCAACGGCTATGATCTGACGCTCAGCGGAGAAAACCCGCTTCTTCTCGGCGGGGGAGTAGGAGTGCCCCCTCTGTATATGCTCGCAAAAAAACTTGTTTCACAGGGCAAAAAGGTGAGCGTCGTTCTCGGCTTCAACACAAAAGAGGAAGTGTTTTATGAGGATGAGTTCAAAGCGCTCGGAGCCGATGTGACCGTTACAACAGCCGACGGATCATACGGCGTAAAAGGTTTTGTCACCGACGCTCTGCCGGCTGATTACTCATACTTTTACACCTGCGGCCCGGAACCTATGCTCAAAGCGGTTTTTAAGAAAACCGCGACACCGGGTCAGTTCAGTTTTGAAGAGCGTATGGGCTGCGGTTTCGGCGCCTGTATGGGCTGTTCCTGCAAAACCGTCACAGGGTACAAACGGATTTGCAAAGAGGGCCCCGTGCTCAAAAAGGAGGAAATAATATGGGAAGACTGAGCGTTGACCTTTGCGGAATAACTCTCGACAACCCCGTTATTCCCGCCTCAGGCACTTTCGGCTTCGGCTATGAGTTCGCGGAGATTTATGACATAAACATTCTCGGCACATTTTCGTTCAAAGGCACAACAAAAGAGCCGCGTTTCGGCAATCCTACGCCGAGAATAGCGGAATGCACCTCCGGTATGATTAACGCGGTGGGTTTACAGAACCCCGGAATTGACAAAGTAATCAGCGAGGAGCTTCCTAAGCTTAAAAGGTGTTTCAACAAGCCGGTTATGGCAAACATCGGCGGTTTTTCGATTGATGAATACATTGAGAATGTTGAAAAAATAAGTGAAGAGGAACAGGTGGGCTGGATAGAACTCAACATAAGCTGCCCGAATGTTCACAGCGGAGGCGTCAATTTCGGAACAGACGCGAAATCCGCGGCGGAGGTTGTGCGAGCGGTCAGACCGGTTGCGAAAAAGCCGCTTATTGTTAAACTCACACCCAATGTCACGGATATAGTTGAAATAGCAAAAGCGTGCGAAGCCCAGGGCGCAGACGCGATAAGCCTTATCAACACCATGCTCGGTATGCGCATAGACTTAAAAACAAAAAAACCGGTTATCAAAAACATAATGGGCGGCTTTTCGGGCCCCGCAATCTTCCCGGTGGCTCTGCGCATGGTTTATCAGGTAGCGAACGCGGTAAGCGTTCCGGTTGTGGGGATTGGCGGCGTATCAAAGGCGGAGGATGTTATTGAAATGATGCTCGCGGGAGCGTCGGCGGTTGAGGTCGGCACGGCAAATCTGATAAATCCGCGCGCCTGCCTTAACATTATAAACGATCTTGAACGCGTTATGGATGAGTATAAAACAGACAGACTGTCGGATATTACGGGAGGTGCTTTCAATGGGTAAGGATGTTATTATTGCCTGCGATTTCGCAAGCGCGCGGCAGACATTTGATTTTCTTGACAAATTCACCGGCAGAAAGCCTTTTGTTAAAATCGGAATGGAGCTTTTTTACGCGGAGGGACCCTCAATTGTTCGTGAAATCAAAAAGAGAGGGCACAAAATCTTTCTTGATTTAAAGCTTCATGACATACCAAACACCGTCAAAAAGGCAATGGCGGTGCTTTCAAACCTTGATGTTGATATATGCAACCTTCACGCGTCCGGCACATCGCGTATGATGCAGGCGGCTCTTGAGGGCTTGACCCGCACGGACGGCACAAGGCCGCTGCTTATAGCCGTAACACAGCTTACGTCAACCGATTCCGAGGCGCTTAAAAACGACCTGCTTATTGATGAGCCTATGGATAAAGTTGTTATGCACTACGCGCTCAACGCAAAGAATTCGGGGCTTGACGGTGTTGTGTGCTCACCTCTTGAGGCGGCGAAAGTTCACGAAACCTGCGGAGCGGATTTTATAACGGTAACGCCGGGTGTGCGTTTTGCCGACGGAGATATAGGCGACCAAAAGCGTGTTATGACGCCGGCGCAGGCTAAAGAAATCGGCTCCGATTACATAGTGGTGGGCAGACCGATTACCGCCGCGGACGACCCGGTTGCGGTTTATGAAAGATGTATTGCCGAATTTGTCGGATAAAAGGAGAAAAGAAATGCAGACAAAAGAACTTATCGCGAAAGATTTGCTCTCAATAAAAGCGGTGTTTTTCCGTCCGGAAGAACCATTTACCTGGGCGAGCGGTATAAAAAGCCCGGTTTATTGCGACAACCGCCTGACGCTTACCGCGCCGGAGGTGCGCACGGATGTTGAAAACGCTCTTGCGAAAACAATAAAGGAAAACTACCCGGAAGCCGAGGTGCTTATGGGCACTTCAACCGCCGGCATAGCTCACGCGGCGATAACCGCGCACCTGCTCAATATGCCTATGGGCTATGTTCGCTCGGGTGCCAAAGACCACGGCAGGCAGAATCAGATTGAGGGCAGGCTTGAAAAGGGGCAAAGGGTAGTTGTTGTTGAGGATTTAATCTCAACGGGCGGCAGCGTTATTGAGGTTGTTAATGTGCTTCGTGAGGCCGGCGCTCAGGTGCTTGGCATTGTGAGCATATTCACCTACGGTATGCAAAAGGGTATTGACCGTCTCGCGGCGGCAGATGTAAAAAACATATCGCTCACCGATTTTGACACGGTGGCTCAGGTTGCGGCAGACACCGGCTATATAAAACCCGAAGATGTCGCGAAACTCATTAAATTCAGAAACAATCCTTCCGATGAAAGCTGGATTACACTATGAGAAGTTTAATTGATATAAGGGATTTATCAACGCAGGAGATTGATGAGCTTATAAAAACCGCCTGCGATATAATTGAAAACCCCGAAAAATACAGCGAGAAGTGCCGTGGGAAAAAACTTGCCACACTTTTCTTTGAGCCTTCAACCAGAACAAGGCTGAGCTTTGAAGCGGCAATGTATGAACTCGGCGGCAATGTGCTGTCTGTTTCAAGCGGGTCATCGTCATCCGCCGCAAAAGGCGAGAGTGTTGCCGACACGGCAAAAACCGTTTCCTGCTACGCCGATATTATAGCAATGCGACACCCTAAGGAGGGCGCTCCGTTTGTCGCGGCGGCAAACGCTTCCATTCCCGTTATCAACGCGGGCGACGGCGGCCACAATCATCCCACGCAGACCCTTGCCGATCTGCTGACTATTTACCGAGAAAAGGGCGGTTTCAATAACCTTACAATAGGCTTTTGCGGCGACCTTAAATTCGGCAGAACGGTTCATTCGCTTATCTCCGCCATGTCACGCTACACAGGCATAAAAATTGTGCTTATCTCTCCGCTTGAGCTTAAACTGCCGAGCTATATCAAAAAGGATGTGCTCAAAAAGAACGGCATTCCTTACTCTCAAACAACAGATTTGCTCTCGGTTATGCCGGAGCTTGACATACTTTATATGACAAGGGTTCAGCGCGAAAGATTTTTTAATGAAGAGGATTATTTAAGGCTTAAAGACAGCTATATTCTGGATGTTAAAAAGCTTGAAACGGCAAAGCCGGATTTGTGCGTAATGCACCCGCTGCCCAGAGTAAACGAGATAAGCGTTGCGGTTGACAGCGACCCGAGAGCCTGCTATTTCAAGCAGGTTTTAAACGGCAAATATATGCGTATGGCGCTCATACTCAAACTGCTTGAGGAGGCAAAGAAATGAATGTTGACTCAATTCAGAACGGAATAGTTATAGACCACATTTCAGCCGGCAACTCAATGAAGCTTTATGAGCTGCTTGATCTCGACGGCCTTGACTGCTGTGTGGCACTGATAAAAAATGTCACAAGCGCAAAAATGGGCAAAAAGGATATTATCAAAATCGATGCCGATATTCCGGTGAACCTTGACGCCATAGGGTATGTTGACCCGGACGCCACTGTCAATGTAATCAGAGACGGCAGGCTTGTTGAAAAAAAGGTTATAGGCACACCTCAGACACTGACTAATGTTCTCAAATGCAAAAATCCAAGGTGTATAACCTCCTGTGAGCAGGAACTTGACCACATTTTCCGCCTATCCGACAGCGGCTCCAAAATCTACCGTTGCATCTATTGCGAAACCAAGGCAAAATAAAAATCCGCCGTTTGGCGGACACAACCTTGAAAAACAAAACACAATAAACCGGCCGGGCAAATGATACATCATCTGCCCGGCTGATATTTTTATTATTGTAATAAACCGCTCACAGCGGATTGCTGAGCGTCGGTGAGCAATTCTGCCTTTTTAATTAAAAGAACTCGTCAAGAGGATGACCTAGGTTAGTGTAAATCCACATTATCCCACCGCAGATAAAGTCTATTATATCCCTGTAATATGGGCGTGTCTGACCGCTTACATCCTTAAAAAGATTGCCGGGAACACGCGCGGTAAAGCTCCATTCAGTCGGCTCTACACCGAGCGCGTAAAGAGAGATGGCAGCAATATCGCGCAATTTAACATCATTATCCATACTGCCGCCTGAAACAACAGTCTTTCCCGCGACGGCTATTGTGGAATAAGACTCAAGTTTTGAAAATCTGCCGTGGCCGCCTGTTTCTTTGTGGCCATGGTCGGCCGTTACAATAAACAGCCCGTCTTCAAGCAGACCGTTTTCTTCAAGGCAGTCATATATTATGCCGATTCTTTCGTCAGCTTCCTTCATTGCTTTTTCATATTCGGCAGATGAACTGCCGAAACCGTGACCCGCCGCGTCAACCTCGTCAAGCTGAGTGAAGAAAAGCGCCGGTGAATGCCCTTCGTTAAAATAATTAACTATTGCCTCAACCGTAGCGTCATCGGGGCCGATTGAAATTTCAGTAACACCGATTTCATCTTCAACTATGCCGATATTTACAGCCCCCCAGTTGACGATGGAAGCCAGCTCAGCATCCGGCATCGCGTCATGAACAACACTGAAAATCGACGGGTACTTTTTGAAAACGCGTTCCTGAGTGCCGGAAACAACTCCGTTCTCAGCACCGTGCTTAAAATATGAAACACCGGTGAGGATGCTTGTCCAGTTAGGGCCGCTGTCGGTTTTGGTTTCGGTGCGAGCCCCGTATTTGACCGCGCCGTTGTCAAAAATACGGTGAAATTCGGTCATATAATCTTTTTCAAAAAAAGTTCCGGCTCCGTCAATGCCTATTATAAAAACATGCTTGTACGCGCCGTATGTGTTTTCATTCTGACCGTCAGCCGAGCCTGTGACACAGACTGTCATTAACATAGTTAAAGTAAGCAACAACGCAAGTATTTTTTTCATTTTTTTACATCTCCTTGACTAAAAGCGGTTTCGGTTTTTCGCAAGGTCAAAGCAGCTGAAACAGCGCCTGCATTTATTTTACAAAAAATCTTTTGTTTTGCCAAGATGTATTTTTATTTATATAAAAATTTTGAATAAAAAGAAAATTGCTTTTTCTGCGAAGGCGTTAACATGGCGCTTATTCTGCCGGTTAAACAATGATGTGTGTATAAGTAATAAACCGAAAGTCAAGCCCCCCGCATACCGTTAAGAGTATGCAGGGGCGGTTACTGTTAAAAGTTTTCAGTTTAAAACTGCGCTGATCGGTTTGTGCCTGCCTGCCGTTAAACGAAGGATTGCGTTTTATTTCATTTTGAAATCAATGCCAAGCGATTTGAGCAGGTCAAAAAATTGAGGAACAGAATCGTTTACAACCTCAGCGCCTTCTATGGAGCCGCCCGTAACAGTCAGCAGAATCGAAAGCGCCATAGCCGCCCTGTGGTCGCCGTTGCTGTTAAGCGCAACGGATGACGGCTTAATAAGCGAGCGGTTGATAATTGCGGTTTCCTCACCGAGCGCAAGGAATACATTGAGTTTGGAAAGCTCTTTCGCAAGCTTTTCAAGGCACAGCTTTTCTTTTGGTTTAAAGCGGGAGAGCCCTCTGAAAATAGCACCCCTGTTAAGCGCCGCGTACACAAACAGGGCGGGGGCCGAATCCGGGTGGTTTGTCAGGTCAATTTCGGGGCTTTCGTCTTCACGAAGCTGCCTGAAAAGTTCGGGGTAGATTTTATCCGCCTGAACGCTGTCGCTGAGCAGACCCTCGATTTCCACTTCTCCTCCTACAGTGTTCAGCGCGTCAAAATACGCCGAGGCGGACCAGTCGCCTTCAATCTCCGTGTCGAGAGGTTTGAACTTTTTGCCGTGTATGTCAATCATCGAAAGGCCGCCCCACTCAACCTCAACGCCGTGTTTGGCAAGCACTTTTACGGTGTTGTCAATGTAGTTTTTACCGTCAATGGGCGGAGCGATAAAAATGCGGCTTCTGCCCTCCTGTGAGGCGAGCGAGTAAATAAGGCCGCTGATAAAATGGCTTGATTCGGAGCCGAGTATGCTGTAATCGCCCGGCTTTAATTTGCCGTGAACAACAATTTTGGAAGATGTTTTTTTGAATTTGATTTTTTGCGCTTCACAAACCTTGCGGCAGGCGTCATGCGATTTTTCAAACAGTTTTTCATCACCTTCAAAAACCGCTTTTTTGGCGGATGCCATTGCGATCGGAAGCATAAAACCGAGAGTGCTGTTAAAGCTTTTGCAATCAAATGTAACGGGCTTTTTCCGTTGAGAGGCGTTAACCCCTTTTATGCGTATTGTGCTGCCGTCAATGCTGCAAACCGCGCCGAGAGTTTTAAGGCAGTCTATTGTTGCCGTAATATCGGGAGAAAACGCGACATTTCTTATAACGCTTTCTTCTTCGCAAAGCCCGGCGTAGAGAATAAGACGGTGCGCAATACTTCGTGAGGAGGGTGCTTTGATTTTGCCTTTTGCCTTTGACTGTTTGAATACCGCTGTCATGTTTATTCCCCCTTCTCACATTATTGTTTGTTTTTCTTCAATTTTATATTAACTTTATTGTTTTGAAATATCAAGAAATCTTTTTTAAATACACAATTTGTTAACAATTAACAAAGCAATTGAAAATAATAATTTCGATTTTGATAAAAAATACAAAAAACTGTTGACTGAATAACATTAAAAATAATATAATAAAAAAGTAAGCAGTTGCGAATAATACAATTAAAGGAGATAAACAGGGTGATATTATCTTATATTTTTACCGTCGCCGGTCTGGCTATGCTTGCGGTGTTTTTAAAAATCAGAGTGAGTAAGGGCGCAAGCGCGTTTGCCGCGATTATAAAATCCACAGCGTCAATCGGCTTTATTCTTGTTGCCTTCAACGCTTTTTTCAACGGCGCCGACAGGTCCGCCATTCTTGTTTGCGTGGGTCTGGTTTTCGGGCTTTTGGGCGATATATGGCTTGACCAGAAGTTCGCTCATCCTGAGAGCGGCAGGGTTTACACCTATGCAGGTTTTTGCGTTTTCGCGGCGGGGCACATTTTTTATGACGCGTTTCTTATCAGGAATTTTTACGCGCCCGGTCACCCGCTTTATCTTATTATACCATTTGCCGCGGCTGTTGTTATTGCCGTGCTCAATTATTTCGGCGAGGATTTATTGAAACTGAAATACGGCGAATATAAAATAATTACAGTTGTTTATACGGCACTGTTGTTCTCATTTGTTGCCGTTTCGCTCTCAATGGCAATTATGTGCGGCTTCAGAAGCCACTGCGTCAACAAGATGCTCGCCGCGAGTGTTCTGTTCACCGTTTCCGATTTTATTCTCAGCGGCACATATTTCGGCAATGGCAGGTCGCGCCCCGTTGATATAATCACAAACCACATAACCTATTATCTCGCGCAATACCTGATAGCGTTAAGCCTTGTTTCGTTTTGAAGTTCATTTTGTAACAACAACGCAAAAATCCCGCAGGGAAAATCCTGCGGGATTTAAAATTATGCGAATTGATTACTGTTTTGCGCCTTCGTCAAACTTTTCAAGCACCTTAACGCTTACCGCGAAGCAATCCGCAAGGCCGTCAAGGTTCATATTGTCGTAGGAGTCTTTTCTTGTGTGGTAGTAGCTTTCAAGCTTGTGGTTAAGGCCTGTTATGCCGGTTGAGCGCATACCCGCCTGTGAGAACGCCGCGTTATCCGTAGCGCCGCCGAGAGGGGGAACCATACCTTTGTTGCAAACAACACCGAGCTCCTGAGCGCACTCCATAAAGAGGTCGGAAACATCTTTGTCCGCCTTTACGGTACCGTTGAGGTCGCGGTAGTTTACAAGCAGATATTTGGGATCGTGAATTGTGTCATAAGAATAAATGAAGGTGGGAACATCGTCAAAATCATGAGGATGAGCCTCGCACCACGCTTTTGAGCCGCGAAGGCCGGCCTCCTCGGAACCTGTAAGGCAAACGCAGATTTCAGTGTTTTCAAGCTGAATATCTTCATCCTGAAGGGCTTTGAGAATTGCAATGCCCATATAGCAGCCGGAGAGGTTGTCATTAGCGCCGTCAACAACTCTTCTGTAGTTTACCATAAAGTAAAGGCCAACAAGGAACGGGGTGAAGAAAAGACCCCAGAGACCTACATGGAAAATTGTTGAAAGGTCCTGACCGCCGAGCTTCTGAACAACGGCGATTACCGAAATAACAATGTAGAAAACAGCGCCGAGAGCGCAGGTGATTGCGTGACCTTCAAAGCCAACACCGCCGAGAGCGTAGTTTACGGGCCATTCCCAAGCCGCGTCGGGATGACCGTTGAAAACTATTCTTCTTTTAACTTCACCGGTGGGTTTTTTGTAAGCGGTTACATTGTGACCCGTTTCTTCGGGGAAGAGGAAGTCAACAGCCTTTTTATAAACACCGAATTGAAGAAGAGCGAGTATAAGACCGAAAACAATAAGAACAATGCCTATTATCGGCAAAACAACGGCAAGTTTGCCGCCAACGCCTACGCCGATAAGGAAAAGCGCTATTGCCGCGAGAACGCAGGAGATTGTAATGTAAATCCAGCCGTAGAAGGATTTTGGGTTTTCTTTGAAGGATTCAACCTCAACCCTGTCGCAGCCGAGCCTTTTCATAACATCGCCCATATAGACACAGGCCTGCTCCTCACCCTTTGAGCCGGGATTCCTCTTCTCAAACTTTGTGCATATATACCGGATTTCCTGGTACATATACTTTGCGTAGCCGGATTTTTTCTCGATGATTCTTGAAAGGTCCATTTTGTTTCCTCCGTAAATGAAATTTATGAATTAATTATCTGCCGTAATCTTAAAAAAATCAAGAAAAACAGAATAATAATTTCCGGTTAAAAAGGCGGGCTTTAAATTGCCGGCATAAACCGCACCGACAGCGCGAGAAAAATCTGCGCGGGGTAATATGTGCCGAGTTCGACGGCAACAAGTTTGTTTTTGGATTTGACCGGGAAAAAGTACAAAAACGCCAGAACGGTGTCGCTTATTATGAAGAACACGCTGCCGACTGATGTGAAAACAAACGCATTGATTCCGGTGCGGTAAAGCGCAATAAATGACATAACGCATTTAGCAAAAAGAATGGAGTAATAAGCCGCAAGAAGAACAAACATTTTGGTATCGACATTGAATTTGAGAATTTTGATAAGTACGGTTGCAACAGCAAAAATAACGGCTGCTGTCAAAAACGGAAAAACCGAAAAGCCCGCGACTTTTATAAACGCGGCAATAAAGAAAACATGGCAGCAAAGAAATGAAGCCGTGCCCATTGCCATAAGCCGTGAGCGGAATTTGGGAGCAATTTCTTTAAGACCGAGCAGAATGTCGCCGCCCTGGCCGAACATAAGCCCGAAAACAGCGAGAAAGAAATAGTAGGGGTCGGAGAGGTGGTTGCTGCAGAACCCCGCAATGGCTATTGACATAAAGCCGAAGCTGGAAAGAAATTTGCAGAGCATACCGTTGAAGGATTGACCCTTGGTGCGAAAATAAATTGTGGCAACGGCACTTGCCGCCGTGAGCAGGCATAAAACAATAATAAGAACCGTCATAAAACCACTCCATAAACAATATATTATATTATACAACTTCCGAATTGAAATTAAAAGATATTTTGTAAAAAAATTTATAAATTTGCAATTATATACATAATAGTATATAATACCCGCGAAAGGGTGATTTTTTTGACCGACTCCGCTTTAAAAGCGTTGAAAAACGCCTATGCCGTTCTGAAGAACTCAACACCGCTTGAAAGCGCGGATTGCGGAGAAATCTGCGGCGCCTTATGCTGCTCCGGAAGTGACAACGACTGTATGTTCTTACTGCCGTATGAGGATGAGTTTGTAAAGTCAAACGGCTTTACAACAAGAGATACAGAAGGCAATTTCGGATTCGGCGCGGTAATGTGCTGCGGCGAGTGCGGCAGAAGCGCGAGACCGCTCGCGTGCAGGTTTTTTCCCCTTTTTCCCGCTTTAAGCTTTGAAAACGGCAGATTAAAAGTTAAAGCGATTGTTGACCCGAGAGCCTCGATTTGCCCTTTGACCCTTGAGAATGTTGAAATTTCCCGTTCTTTCAAAAGAGCCGTGCGCAAAGCGGGGCTGTATCTTGCGAGGGATGACGAAATCCGTGGTTATCTTTTGAAAATGACGGCGGAACTGCTTGAAATCGCTGAACTCAAAAAAAGACTTGAGAAATAATAAAAACAAGCGTGTAAAGAGTTACGGCTTTACACGCTGAAAGGAAAAAGTATTTGAAATATAACTGTGTTATCTGGGATTGGAACGGCACATTGCTTGATGATGTAAGCGCTTCCCTGCGGAGCGTAAACGATATGCTCAAAAGAAGGGGCAGACCCTCCATTGATTTGAAACGCTACCGCGAATGTATCGGTGTGCCCATAAAACATTTTTATGAGCAGGTTTTTGAAATTGAAAAAGAGGATTACGCCCTTTTGCTCAAAGAATACAATACGGGCTATGATTACTATGTAAATCTCGACTGCGGTATCGCGAGCGGCGCCGCCGAACTGCTTGATAAAATTAATCATACCGGCGCGAAACAGATTATTGTTTCATCATGTGAAAAAAATCAGCTTGCCTCCGCTGTGGAAAAATCAGGCATAGGCGGTTATTTTGACGCCGTACTCGGCGCTGATGACTTTTTTGCAACATCCAAAATCGAAAGAGCGCGAAACTATATTAACAACAATCTGCCGGACTGCGCAAAACTGCTTGCCGTGGGCGATCTTATTCACGATTATCAGCTTGCCGAGGCTCTCGGCGCGGATTGTGTGCTTGTAAAAAGCGGCCATGAAGACACGGGCAGACTTATCGCCGCCGGCGCCTTCACAGCCGAAAATGTTGCGGATGTTGAAAGGTTTATTTTTGATTAGTTTATTTTAATTGTGATGTCACCCTTCGGGAAGGTGCAGCACGGGTGGATGTAACCGAACTGTATATCCGCCAGCCTGCGGTAATCGGTACCGTCATCAATATAGACTTCACCGCTCAGAAGCTTACTTCTGCAAAAACCGCATTCGCCGCTTCTGCACCGCACCGGAACGGCAATGCCCGCCTTTTCGAGAGCGGTAAGCACGGTTTCATCGCATCTTGCTTCAATTTCGCATTTATTACCTCTGTCAATAACAGTCAGCTTGCAGGTCTCATCGGTGAGGCCTGCTTTTTTCGGCGTTGATTTGGAAACGCCCTGCATTTCAAAACGCACGAATTTGCGCCTTAGGCCGAGTGCTTCAACCTCTTTGCCGAGAAAAGCGTACATAGCCTCGGGCCCGCAGGCGAAAATACTGTAATCTCCGCTTGAGGGCGCGTATTTTTTAATCAGTTCGGCGCCTATGAATCCATGCTCAAAGCCCTTTTGCCTGCCTTCGCTCAAAACATAAACAACCTTGAAATTGCCGTTTGCTTCGGCAATCCGGTCAAGTTCATCTTTAAAAGCAAGGTCTTTAACGGTTCGGGCGCCGTAGAGCAGTGTAAGGTTGAAATTTTCCGTTCTTTCATCTATCGCCTTCGCAAGTGAAAGGAACGGGGTTATTCCGCTGCCGCCGGCAATACCTATTACGGTTTTGGCGTCTCTGAGCGGTTCATAAACGAAAGTGCCTTCGGGTGCGTATGAAACAACGGTGTCGCCCTCTTTCCAGTTATCGATAATAAAGCCGGAGACAAAGCCGTCGTCAACTCTTTTTACGGCGATTTTATATATGCCGTTCAATGCGTCTTTGGGGGAGGAGGCTATTGAATATGCCCTTGTGCAAAACGAGCTGCCCGCTTTTATTTGAAACGCAAGGTACTGACCCGCTCTGAAATAAGCCGCTTTGCCGTTTTCAGCCTTTAAGGTGTAACACTTGAAACCTTCGGAGAGGTCTTCGATTTTTTCAATAACAAGTTTCTGTGTTTTCGGATGAAGGGAGCAGGCAATTTTGTTTACGTTAAATTCGGTCGGAGACGCGGGCTTTACATCCGGCGCTTTTGCCACATCCGTAAAACGGGAAGGCAGAGACATAACCGCGTTGGTAAAATCTTTAACACCGTTTTTGTAAGGCTTTGTTTTTATCTTCATTGTTTTGCCGCCTCCTTTTCAAGGTTTTTCAAAGCGGCGACAGCCGCCTCATAACCGGTTGTGTATGACGGGCTGAAGCCGAGAGATTTTGTGCCGTAGCCGCCGCCGTAATAAAGGCGCCCTATTTTTTTACCCAGAGCGTCGGTGGCAACACGCTGAACAATTCCGTAACTGCCGGTGTTTTCAAAGCCGTAGATTGTGCCGTTGGGTGCGTCAAGGTAGCGCGCGTATGTTACGGGTGTGGCGATTTCGATTTCCTCAATACTGTCGCGAATGCGGGTGCCTGTTGCTTTTTCAAAATTGGCAATGGCTCTGTCGGCAAATTCACGCTTCGCGCTTACATAGTTTTCTTCCGTTATATCATTCCACGCGTCATCGCCGGTGAACAGTGATGTTATATAAAGGATGCAGGTGCCTTCGGGCGAACAGCCGGGAACGCCCTTGTTCAGGCAGACCGCCGCCTGCATATTGTTTGCCGCTCTGCTTCTTGTGAGCTGTGACTGCTTGGCTGTGTCGGTTGTGTCATAAATGAAATAACTGTGGTTGTCAATTCCGAGTTCCTCAGCCGATTTGTCAAGCCCTAAGAACATACTGAAACCTTTGGGCGCGAGTTTTACCGAATTGAGTTTTTTCAGCTGGTATTTGGGGATATCGGCGCTGTCGATGAGTTTTGTGTACATATTGTAGGGCGACGCGTTGCTGATGACGCAGTCACACTCGATTATTTCTCCGCTGTCAAGTTCAACACCGCGGGCGATGCCGTTTTTAACAATAATCTTTTTTACCGCGGTGTTCATCCACGCTTCGCCGCCAAGCTCCTCAAAACGCTCTAAAATCGCTGTTGAAATACCGTGACTGCGTGTTTTGGGAATAACGGGACCGTCTATTATATAGGATTTAAACATTGTGAAATAGTGCATAAAGCTCTCTTCATCAAGCGGTGTGCCGAGGTAGAGCCAGTAGCCGCCGAAGCAGTCGCGCGCCGCCTGAGGCAGGTCAAGGGCATTGAAGACCTCGTTGACGGTATATCCCGCGGAATTTATGAAATCGCTGTAGGTGCCGAAGATTTTTTTGAAAATATCGGTTGAAAAATTCTGAATAGTGCCGAGATAGTCAAGCCCGGCGTTGGCCTCTTCAATAATGTCGAAAAGCTTTTCGCATTTTTCTCTGCTGCCGGGAGAGTATTCCTCAACCCTGTCAATAAAAGCCTTTCTTGTTGTCGGAAGGGTGTAATCAACATTTTTTTCATCGTTGATGGTTATCATTCTGAACGCCTCGTCAAGAGCTGTCCATTCAATCTTCTCCGACACACCCAGTTCGTCAAAAATCTTTTTAAGCTCTCTGCCGCCCTCGGTGAAGGGACCTATTCCGCAAAGCTCATGAAGCGACGCCTCGAACTCAAACCTGCCGCGTACAAATGATGTGGCGCTGCCTCCGGGCAGATTGTGCCGCTCAACAAGCAGCGTTTTTTTGCCCGCGTGCGCGCATTTTGCCGCGGCGACAAGGCCGCCGTTACCGGCGCCTATAACAATAACATCATATTTTTTACTCATATTTCACTCTCCCCTGAGCAATAATTATAAAAATATATTATCATACAAATTATTTATATTCAATCTGATAACGCAATAAAATTTTTGTGAAAATGAAACACCTCTGAAAATAATCCTGCATTTTTTATTCAGCGAAAAATGTATATGCAAAGCGGTTTTTCAAGCAGTTTCGTTAAAATCCGGAGAGTAAAGATAAAAACTTTACAAATTATTTTCTTAATATGGAAATAAAACAAACTTATCCACTTTTTCACACACTTTTCCACAATGGTAAAGATTTACGCTTTACGCTTTTCGTAAGGTAAAGTATTCATTTATACCGTATATGAGGTGCATAATAAAAGAGAAATTTGCAGGAGTAATTGCAAATTTCTCAAACGCCTTTTATATAACTTTTTTACCTTTTACAAATACGGCTTTAATTTGGGTCAAATCGCCGTTGAGCACAAGAAGGTCGGCGTTTTTGCCGGGCTCAATGCTGCCAGTAATATCTTGCGCTCCGATTGATTTGGCGGGATTGATTGAGCAGGATCTGACAGCCTGTTTGAGCGGTATTCCGAAACGGAGCAGATTTTTGAACTCATCAAAAAGATTTGTTGTGCTCCCCGCCACGGTACCGTCTGCGAGAGTTGCCTTCCCGTCTTTTACATATACATTCTGACCGCCCAGAGTGTACTCGCCGTCACTCATACCGGCCGCGGACATTGAATCGCTTATAACAACCGTTCTTTCCTCTCCGAGTACCTTAAAGGCCGTTCTCAGCACGGGCGGCGCGATATGAATGCCGTCACAGATTATTTCGGCGAAAATCCGGCTGTCATCAAACACGGCACCGACAACGCCGGGAGCCCGCGAGAGCAGGGGAGGCATAGCGTTGAAAAGATGGGTTGCGTGGTTTATTCCGCAGTCAAATGAGGCTTTTGCGGTTTCATAATCCGCCGCGGTGTGCGCCGCGGAAACGGCGCAAATATTTTTTGCTCTCCGCGCAAAATCAAACGCTCCGGGAATTTCGGGAGCAATATCCGCAATTTTTACCGGGCAGATTGAATTGAGTTTTTCAAACAGAGCGAAATCGGGAGGCAGAATATCCTTTTCACTCTGAGCCCCTTTTTTAGCGGGAGAAATGAAGGGACCTTCCATATTAATGCCGTGAATATATGCGCCCTTTTCACAGCCCATAGTGTTTTTTATGTATTGAAAAGCCTTTTCAAGTTTTTCAACGCCTACGGTCATTGTGGTCGGGCAGAATGAGGTAACTCCGTTTTTTACAAGAATTTCAGACATCTCACCGGCACTCTCTTTTCTGCCGTCGGTAACATCATATCCGCCGCAGCCGTGAGTGTGAATGTCAATAAAACCGGGCATAACAACGCAACCCTCGAAGTTCAAAGCGTCACTGCCGGATATTTCGCCGACAGCGGCGATTTTTTCGCCCGATATTTCAATATCTTTTTTTGTCTGTTCAAAATCTTTATCAAAGATTACCGCGTTTTTAATTACCATTTTTTCACCGTATAAAAAGAACTGCGGATATGTTAAGGCAATCCGCAGTTACAGTTATTTTAATAAGCTTTGCCCCAGTAGAGCATATGTTTCGCAGGTTTGCCGCAGCACACGCAAACATCACTGATATGTTCCTGCTTAAAGGGGATACATCTTGAGGTTACACCGGCAACTTCCTTGAGCTTTTCTTCACAGGCAAGTTCGCCGCACCACATTGCTTTTATAAAACCGGGGCGGTTTGCGGCGTTTTCAATCATTTCATCAAGGTTGCTGACGGGATAGGTCATCTCTTCGCGACGCGCAAGCGCCTTTTCGTAAAGAGCGTCATGAACCTGCTTAAGCAGGCATTCGATTGATTCCTCAAGGCAGTCGAGTGAAACAAAAGATTTTTCTCTGTTGTCGCGGCGAACAAGAACGCATTGATTGTTTTCAATATCCTTGGGCCCGATTTCAAGACGCAGCGGAACGCCCTTCATCTCATACTCAGCAAATTTCCAGCCCGCGGAATTGTCGGTTAAATCTATTTTAACCCTGAAGGATTTTGCGAGCCTTTCACAAAGCTGTGTCGCCTTTTCGGTAACACCGGGTTTGTGCATGGCTATGGGAACAATTACAACCTGAACAGGCGCTACGGCGGGGGGCAGAACAAGGCCGCTGTTGTCGCCGTGAGTCATAATAATCGCGCCTATGATTCTGCTGCTCATACCCCACGAAGTCTGATGCGGGTACTGAAGGGTGTTGTTGCGGTCGGTAAAGGTGATGTCAAAAGCCCTTGCGAAACCGTCACCGAAATAGTGTGAGGTTCCGCTCTGAAGCGCCTTGCCGTCATGCATAAGCGCCTCAATTGTGTAGGTTGACTCCGCGCCGGCAAATTTTTCTTTATCGGTTTTTTTACCTTTAATAACCGGAATGGCAAGGCTCTCAACACAGAAATCCGCGTAAACATTGAGCATCTGCTCTGTTTCGGCTATGGCCTGTTCCGCCGTTTCGTGCATTGTGTGGCCTTCCTGCCAGAAAAACTCCATTGTTCTCAGGAACGGGCGGGTTGTTTTCTCCCACCGGACTACAGAACACCATTGGTTGTAAAGCTTCGGCAAATCTTTATATGACTGAATAATATCTTTGTAATGGTCACAGAAAAGAGTCTCGGAGGTGGGGCGCACACAAAGCCGTTCCTGAAGTTTTTCTTCACCGCCGTGCGTTACCCAGGCAACCTCGGGCGCAAAGCCCTCGACATGGTCTTTTTCTCTTTGAAGAAGGCCTTCGGGGATAAACATGGGCATCATAACATTTTCGTGACCGAGTGCTTTGAAACGCGAGTCAAGGTCATTGCGTATATTCTCCCATAAAGCGGTGCCGTAAGGCCGCACAACCATACAGCCGCGCACGCCGGAATATGAGGCAAGCTCGGCTTTTTTAACAACATCGGTGTACCATTTTGCAAAATCCTCATCCATTGAGGTTATCTCTTTGACTAACTTGTTCTCTGCCAAAACAAAAAACTTCCTTTCAGAATTTAGCGGGTAAATACTCAGATGCGGTCCTCAATATAGCTGACCATATCGCCGACTGTTTTGATGTGCTCAATAGCGTCGTCGGAGAGTTCAATTTCAAACTCGTCTTCGATTGACATGGCAAGATCAATGAGGTCGAGGCTGTCTGCGCCGAGATCCGATGTGATTGACGCTTCGGGAGTTATAATGCTTTCATCAACCTCAAGCTGTTCACTGAAGATTTTTTTAACCTTATCGAATACCATAAAAAATACTCCTTTTAAAAATATTATCATTAATAAAGTATATTAAAC
>R25__coassemble_161_pt1 | contig 43030 bp, 39 predicted proteins | sample R25__metabat2_low_PE_027 | metagenome-assembled genome bin R25 | reverse complement strand
GCGTTTTAATGCCACCGGCATAGCCGGTGGTTGTTTGTCTCTTAAGAGCCAATACCGCCCCTCTCCCTCAAATGCGGGAGAGGGGTTCTTCATTATAGTTCTTAAGGATCGCAGGGAATAATCGAATATATTAAGGAAAAGCTTGGAGGGTTATGATTAAGCGCAAGATAAATCTGATCTGTGTAAGATGTGGCAGGCAATTCAAATACGAGCTTAAAGACGCGGTAATGCCTGAAGATTGGAATTTGCTCAGACATCCGCTGTGCAAAAAGTGCAGATTGATATGCCGTAAAGCTTGAGGCTGCCGGAGTTAAAAAACAGGACTGATTGATGTGGTCAGCCCTGTTTTCTTTTTTTACATAAGTAAAGAAGTATTATCAGTAGCACATGCTACAGCACAAGCTGCAACACAAGCTTAAAAAGTCTTTGCTTTGGTGCCTTTTTGATATGAAACGGCTCTTTGTATTCTGTCGAAAGACGCGAAATGAAATTGTCGAAAAACCAGAAATGAAATTGTCAAAAAATCGGAAGTGAAATCGTCGAAAAATAAGAAATGAAATTGTCGAAAAACAGGAAATGAGCCTAAAGCCGGATTGACCGTTACATCAAATCCTGTTGTTTCTGTACCTTCTTCCGATGAAAATTACCCTGATGATGAAATGATAGTTTCAAAAAAACTGGGCGGAAAACGGTACAAAACCCCGATACGGTACCGGGGAAAAAGTACCCCAAACAGCCACTCTTGAAAAATGCTTGTACAGTTCAATAAGAAATCGCAGCGGCTCTCAAATGAGAACCGCTGCCTTTTTACGTTATATGATTATTCGGATTTGTATTTTGTCTGATATACCGGACAGTTTTTATTCAACATATTTTATCAACACTTTAAATATTCGCTTTCCTTTTACTCATCGGGATGATTCTTTAAATGGCAAAAAACATATATGGAGGAATTTTTATTGTCCCATCTTCAACAACAAGATTTTTGGGATGAATAATCATAGATGTTTCAATCCGTTTTTTATAAATACCCTTAAACTTATTCAAAGATATTGCAGAGTAGTTTTTGGATGACTTAACTTCAACCGGCGTTATTTTAAAATTGGTTTTACTGTTGTTCGAAAGTAAAAAATCAATTTCAATATCATTTCTGTGTTTTTCTTCATTGAATCTGGTATAAAAATACAGTTTCTTTCCTTTGGCGGTTATCATTTGAGCAATTGCATTTTCATAAAGCATTCCTTTATTCATAGAAAGTCTGTCGTTTAAAATCTGCTTATAAAGCTCACTGTCAATTATTTCGTTTTCATTAAAAGCCAGACTCACCAGCAGCCCCGTATCACCCAGATAGCATTTAACTGCGGATTCATTTTTGTTCAATGAAAAGCCGACATCTGGATCATTGCATTTGTAGCATAAATTGCAGATCATTGAATCGTCCAACCAAAACAGCGGTTTATCATATTTATCAAATGTGGCTCCGCTGTCGATTTTCGAAAGCACTATTTTCTTTTCGTGAGTTGAGAGATATGCGGGAATATTCTCAAACACTGCCGATACCTTTGAGTTATATCTTCTTGACGCTTTTTTTATATCATCACGATAGAGATTCAGGATGTCTCGCTTCTCGGTATCAGCCTTATCAAAATCTCTGCCGGATTCAACATAAGCAACTACAGCCTGAGGCATGGGCTTTGTATTGCTGCTTCGAGGGAGTAATCGTTAGATTTGAGGGTAATCGTTAAATTTCAAGGTAATCGTTGGATCTCCTTGACCAATCTTTCCATCGTTACGTCGAAGTGCTTATTGACTTCACATTCCCATATCACGATAAGGCTGATGCCATTGGCGCTTTTATGTTCCGGCTCCGGGAGATGGATCAGCTGCTGGAGCATTTTGATGAGTGGCTATGGATGGATACAGTTGACCGGGTCACCGTTTTTAAGGATGGCGGTATGTTGTTCAAATTCCAGAATGGCTCAGAACTGGCTGTACAGAATAACTGTATTGGTGTTAACAAATAATTCACAAAAAATTAGCACTCTCACTTGACAAGTGCTAAAAAAGTGGTATAATATAATCGCAAGAGGGAAAAAGATCCGGAACTAAGGTTCCGGGTTTCCTCATCTCCCTTGCGGCATATACCACAGCAACAGCCCTGAACAGCATCCAGGACCGAAAATAAAAGGAGGTTTGACTTATGTTGTACATGCCTAGTGTTTTTGGTGAGGATTTGATGGATCGTTGGTTCGATGACATGGATCGTGAATTTGCCCGGATTGAGAAACCGCTTTACGGTCACAATGCCAAGAAGCTGATGAAGACGGATGTGCGGGAGCACGATGACAGCTATGAAGTTGATATTGAGCTTCCCGGCTTCCACAAGGATGAAGTTCAGCTCAGCCTGGAGAACGGGTATCTGAACATCACGGCGGCGAAAGGCCTTGACAAGGATGAGAAGGACAAGAAGTCCGGTAAGATCATCCGCCAGGAGCGCTATGCCGGCAGCATGAGCCGCAGCTTCTATGTCGGCGAGGAAATCACGGAAGAGGATATCAAGGCCAAGCTGGAGCACGGTGTTCTGACGCTGCAGATTCCGAAGAAGGAAGCAAAACCGCAGCTTCCTGAAAAGAAGTACATCGCTATCGAAGGCTAATTGATTTCTTAACAGCTCCCCACCAATCACGGTGGGGAGTCTGCTTTCAGGTATCGGCTTAGCTGAAGGTATAATCCTTGAGTGCAAAGAAGGCCACAGGTTTCACTTCCTGTGGTCTTTTTTGCTATTATTTTATGTTTGCCGACAGGTTTCGACAGCACATGGCAGTGTGCTCCGCTATAATAGTTCCTATCATATCCTCGGAACGTTTAGAGCTTTGTTGACAGTTAAAGACGGTGTCTATACTTAGAAAACAAATCCATTCGCCATTCTTGATGAGGTTGGCCCCGATCTTGTCGAGTCGACTGTCTCGATGAGCCGTGCGCTTGGGAATAATCCGCAGTCCATTGGAAAAGATGTGAATCTTTGGAAGACACTATACATGACGGTCGCCTTCGCAGCGATGAAGTAAGTCAGCGGCTTTCTTTTTCTCTGATTGGGCGTTTGCTTCAGAGTTTTGCTTCAGAGTCGCTGAAAACAGCTCCAAAAAGCTATTGATTTTATTCCGTAATTTGAAAAGTACGGAAAATATTTACTGCTTTTTACTGCATAAAACGATGTATAAACACTGTATAAGAAAAACTCTTCATACCGCAAGGGAGGATTTCTGTAAATTATGCGATTCAGAGAATAAGCCATTATCTTCATTGCAAAAATCCAAGAAAATTTGGAATTTCTCTTGACAAAGAAAACTTGGAATGCCATAATGATACCATAAAACTTGGAATGAGGTGTATTATGAACCCGCTGAATAACAAAGATGAAATTCTTAATGCGGCACAAAAAGAAAGCTATTTCGGAAAAGAATATGAAAACAGAGCAGGAATAAAAAGTACATTGCTTGCATCTTTTGTTTCTTTAATTGTCGGAACGATCCTGTTTCTTGTTGAGTTATTTGTAAAAAGGACGTGGAACATTGGATTGATTGCTGTTGCTATGACCGCATCAAGCGTACAATTATTATACGAGGGCATAAAGCTTAAAACAGTTTGGAAGATCATTGGGGGATCAATAGAGGCGCTTATTGCACTGTTCTTTATTCTTGGATACATCGGGCAGGTGATAGTATGAATTCGCACCTTAAGTTAAAAAACAAACTGAAAGAATTCAGGCAGGCAAAAGGGTTGACTCAAAAGCAACTTGCAGACATGGTCGGCTCATCCAAAAACACGATCAGTTCAATCGAAACTTCTCAGTTTTGTCCGACAGCATATCTTGCCGCGCTTTTATGCGTCGCGCTTGAGTGTAAATTTGAAGATCTCTTTTATTTGAATCTGGAGGAATAAACATGAAAAAAGGCAACAACCAGTTTGATGAAAACGCCTTATCCATATTTGATTTAGAAGACGATAACGGAGTTCGTATTTCTAACTCAAATAAACTGGACATAGTAAAGTTTGATTACCTTGGCGCGGAATCTTTGACATGGCAAGAGTTGTTTTCAGGATTCGATCATTTACATGCAATTACTTTCTCATCTGGCGTCAATTTCATATATAATTTGCTTTCTTTGTTTAAAACTGCGGATGTAATATTCGGTTGCGAAGGAATAATTTCGTATTCACTTCATGAAATAATAGCGTATCAGAACAAATTAATCGAACGAATCAGAACGGCGCAATCGAAATCGAAAACTGATCTGTTATCCAAAATTGATAGCGGGTGTGTTCATTTCTCAGCCGCAAGAAATCAATTATCACATGAAAAACTCTACTTGCTTTCATCAGACGACGGCAGGAAACGTGTTGTTATGGGATCAGCGAATATGTCATTTAACGCATTTTCCGGAATACAGCGCGAGAATATCAGTTATACCGACAGCGAAAAGGCGTTTGAATGGTATTTCGACGTTTTTAATTCACTTAAAGAGTCTTCCGCGGATGACATATCCAGAAAAGCGCTTGAAATATCAGATCTCGGTGATAATATCGATGAGTTGCCGGTATCACAAACGATTAAAGCTAAACGCGTACTTAGCATTGAGCCGACACATGATAATGATGAAGAAATAAAGTTTATTCTTGACGTTCAAAAAACTGCTGAACGTTTGAAACCACTTATGCCCGCAAAAAGAAAGACAGAAAAGTATCTTATTTCGCCGGATGAAATAATCAAAGTAAGAAAGCACATACAGGCTGAGGAGATACGCGAAAGAGAAATTCGAAAAGAATATCCGCAATTGCATATAGATGTGGAGAATCAGTGTGCTGTACTCAACGAAGAACTTCTCGATCTTAATCCTTCATCAATAGACATTAAAAATGACGTTGATTGGTTTTTGCAGTATATGGACGGGTACAAAAACTTTCACGGTGATCCTCGTGGAATGCAATACAGGTATTATGAATTTGCAAACTGGTTTTTCTGCTCTCCGTTTATGGCAATAATGAGAGACACGGCTATTCGGTACGATCAACAAAAATTGCCTTATCCGATTTTCGGGTTGCTGTACGGTCAAAGTAAAGCAGGCAAAACAAGTTTTCTTGAAACGCTGTTGAAAATGATGATCGGGCAAAAACCTAAAGTCAGCGCACCGGATTTTACACGATCCAGTATTGATGATTTAAGATTTCGCGTCCAAGGAGCGCCGATTATTGTGGACGACTTGACTAATGCGCGATTTAATCAACACGCTGTAGAGACTATTAAAAACGATGAATTTGGATATGCTGATCATCTGACCAACTATTCTGCTGTAGTTATAAGTGCAAATGAAGATGTAAAAGCAGTATCGCAGGAGGTTATCAGAAGGACTGTTATTTGTCGTGTTGAAGCGGGATTAACAAACACCGAGGTAATGCAAAGCAACATTGTCAGAAAAGTACAATCAAAAATCGGAACTGCATTTTACCGTGAATATCTACGCAGAATGATACCGGAGGTCGAAATTTTATTAGAAACCATGAAAGATGACGATGCGAATTCAGCTCCGGATATTTTGAAAAAATCTTCCGAGATCTTTGTGGAGATGATTTCTGAATTCGGGAGCGAAAAGCCGGAGTATATTCGAGTTTTGTCTTTGGAAGATTATTTCGGAGAAGCAGTTACCGGTAAAAACGCAAAGAAGACGATTCAAAGAGCGTGGAAAACAAGTAAAAAGGAGTTTGTCGTAAATGAAAAGACGAACGAACTGCGTTATAACATAGGTAATACATATGATGCAGATCGGTTGCTTAAAGAATTACCCGAAACCCTTGAGGGTAGAAAATCTCGTGAATGGGTAGTTATGAACCTGGCAGAAGCACGTAAATTCTTTGAACTGGATTTCAAAGTATCTTTATGGGATAAGATCAAGAATAAATAGCATAAGAATCCTCCCTTGCAGCGTCATAACTTTGCAAGGGAGGATCTTTGTTCAGCTTTCGTCCATCGTCAGCTCTGCGAAGGGCGCGTCTGTTCCGACGAAGATTTCGTGTACGAAGTGAGCGCCGAGGCGGAAGCCGGTGGCGAAGCAGTCGAGGCAGTTGGTGTCGAGAAGATCAGCGCAGACCGAGAGGTATTGCTCGAAGTTCTACCGTTGTTCCTCGGTGAACGAATTATTCAGATTGGACTCAAGGTCGCTCTGCTTCTGCGCGAGCTTTTGCACTCGGCTACCCGGGCGGACGGTGCGCTGGCAGGGTGAGAGATTTCCGTAGTATAGGTCTTCCAATATGTTCGGCATGGGGTTCCTCCTGTTAAATTCGGTATGATCCGTGGAGGAAGAATGCGCGCAGGTGCCGTAAATACTTGATTTTGTTTGTGGTTTGGTCAAATCCGTTATCTCCACTCGGACCAAAGGAAAAACCGTTGATACTTAAGACTTTGCGGGTTTTAAGCATCGGCGGTGATTCTTTTTTCAAAGCCGAAGCGCCGCACATTTTGCCGCTGTTCAACCGAATATAACCGCTGCTGCTGTAAACATTCCTCTTGACAAATGTCTGAATATGAGTTATTATTAAACAAACATTTGTTCGGTATGGGAGTGATTATATGATAAGAAAAGTGTATGTTGATGTTGTATTGCTGCAGGATAAATACGGCAAATGCAGGCCCCTGCGCATACAGTGGGAAGACGGCACGGTTTATTCCGTGGAGCGTCTTATAAACCGTTGCCATACCTGTTCAACGGCTGTAGGCGGCGGAAAAACACGCTACACAATACAGATAAACGGGCGCGAAACATTCCTTTATGAGGATGACGGGCGCTGGTTTGTTGAGGCAAAATGCTGAGCTTCCGAATTTTTTTGTAATTTAAAAGTGAGAAAAATATATAAAAAAGTGAGAAAAAGCGAGATAAATCGAGTTTTGAGAATATAAATTAAAAAATCAAAAAATTTATCTTGACACCCGCAACGCCTTGTGTTAATATATGCAGGCACAAAAAAATAAATCGGAGGTTATTGTTATGTCAACCTATATGCCCAAAAAGGCTGACCTTGCCGACCGCAAGTGGTATGTAATCGACGCAGCGGGCAAACCCCTCGGCAAAACCGCTGTTGAGGCCGCAAACCTTCTCCGCGGCAAGAATAAGCCCACATTTGTTCCTCATGAGGATTGCGGCGACCACGTTATTATCATCAACGCAGACAAAGCCGTTCTCACAGGCAAAAAGCTTGATAATAAAAAGTATTATCATCACACAGGCTATATCGGCCATCTTAAAGAGGTTACCTACCGCAAACTTATGGAAACCAAACCCGAATTCGCGGTAACCAAAGCAGTTAAGGGTATGATCCCCGACACGGTAATCGGCCGTCAGGCACTCACAAGACTTCGCGTATATGCGGGCGCTGAGCATCCTCACGCCGCGCAGAAGCCCGAAGTTTGGGAATTTTAAGAAAGGGAGGCGCTTTAAATGTACGATTCAAATCCTTATTTCTACGGAACAGGCCGCAGAAAGAGCTCCGTTGCGAGAGTTCGCCTTTACCCCGGCACAGGCAAAATCACAATCAACGACAGAGACATTGACGATTATTTCGGCCTTGAAACACTCAAACTCATTGTTCGTCAGCCTCTCGTTCTCACACAGACAGGCGAAAAGCTTGATGTTGTATGCCGCGTAGGCGGCGGCGGAGTTACCGGCCAGGCCGGCGCTATCCGTCACGGCATTTCAAGAGCGCTCCTTCTCTATGACGGTGAGCTTCGCGCCACCCTTAAGAAGGCAGGCTTCCTTACCAGAGACCCCAGAATGAAAGAAAGAAAGAAATACGGCCTCAAAGGCGCCCGTCGCGCACCCCAGTTCTCAAAGAGATAATTTTACCCGAACGGGTCACAAAGAGAATCCTTGTTTTGCAAGGGTTCTCTTTTTTTGCGAAACCGCGCCGAAAGCAGCGCAATTCTTTATGTAAACGCGGGGAAAATTCTGCGGAGATATGTTTATAAAATCATTAAGAACAAAAAAACAAAATCATAACAGTGAAAAATTCACCCCATTTGCGCAGCGGGGTGGATTTTTTCGCGTCGTTCACACATTCAAACCGCCGCGGGCGGCATGCGCCGGTTTAAATACAGGCAGAATTTTTATGAATTTTGCCGAATAAATTGTGGCTGTCAAAAAAATCTCCCCAACAGGTTGTTGTTTTTTTTCGCTTTTTCCCGGGAATGACAAAATTGCTTTTATTTCGGGTTTTCTGTTTTATTTTCTACGAAATTTCAGTATAATATATCTGTATAATAATGCCGTAAAAGCGGCTTGTTCCGGAGTGTTTTCAATGTTCAGAATCAATCAGAATGAAATGGACTCATCATTTCGCATACCCTCATCCATTGTTGACAAGCATATAAGGCTCGCGAATGAGCACCAGTTAAAGGTGCTTTTGTGGATAATGCGCAACTCGCCCGACAACCCAGACATTGACGAGATGTGCAAGGCTCTGAAAATGAAGGCGGACGACGCTTATGACTACCTGCAGTACTGGGTGCTGACGGGTGTTTTGCTTTGCGATGACTCCCCCACCCCCGCCGCCGCGGAAAAAAAGCCGCCGGCAGCCGCAGAGCCGACGCCGGCGGCCTCACGCGCTTCGGTTGTTTCTCCGACCGCTCTGTCTGCGGAATATTCAAAGCCCTCCATTCAGGAGATTGCCGCGAGAATAGAAGAATCCTCTGAGATAAGTTATCTTTTTCGTGAGGCGCAAGTGAAACTCGGCAAAACCATAGGATATCCCATGCAGTGCGTGCTGCTTATGATGCACGATTACGACGGCCTGCCGGTTGAAGTTATTTTTATGCTGCTCGACTACTGTGTTTCAATCGGTAAAACCGATAACACATATCTTTCTGTCGTTGGGCACAATTGGGGTGAAAATGAGATTGACACCATTGAAAAGGCGGATGAAAAAATAGCAAAACTGCGTTATGCCAACAAGGTTTGGAAAGAATTTGCAGAAATGGCCGGCATAGCGCATCCCCGACCGACGACAACCCAAACAGAATATCTCGCGAAGTGGAACGGCAAATATAAATTCACATCTGAAATGATTTTTCTTGCTTACGAAGAGATGGCGGACCACACAACCAAGATGAGTTTTTCATACATGGATAAAATTCTTACAAACTGGCACGATCAGGGAATAACTTCGCCTTCTCAGCTTGAAGCATATAAAAAAGCCGCCGCAGACGCTAAAAAAGAAACGGAAAAGCCCTCAAAAGAAAAGAAAGAAAAGCGAAGCGCTTCTTATGACATTGAAGCATACAAGCGAGCAACGCTCAACAACGACCTGCACTATGAAAGGAAGAAAAAGCAATGAGCTACACCCGTGAAACTCTCTCAAAAGTTGAAAAAATCCTGAATGACAGAAAAAATCAGGCGGAAACTCAACAGGCTGAACGCACGGCGCTGGCTCAGGAAAAAATACCCGCCCTTTTACCATTGCAAAAAAAACTTGCCGACACAATAACCGGCGTTATAAGAAGCATAAGCGCCGGCACCGACCCCGAAAAACTGATAAGAGAGATTTCAAAACAAAACCTCTCAATTCAGGAAGAAATAGGCGACCTGCTTGTTTCAAACGGCTTTGAGCGTGATTTTCTTGATGTAAAATACACCTGCCCGAAATGCGGCGACACAGGCTATGCGGGCAGTGAATGTTGTGAGTGCCGACAGGCGCTTTTAAAAGAGGTTGCGCTCGCCTCGCTGCGTTCCGCTTCACCCGCGGGCAGATGCACATTTGAAAATTTCAGGCTTGATTATTATCCCGACAAAGTTGAAGAGGAAACGGGCATTTCTCCGCGCGGCAGAATGGAGCAGATTTACAGCTTCTGCAAAGATTACGCGGATGATTTCAGCCTTGATTCCGAAAGTCTCTACCTCTGGGGCAGCACCGGGCTGGGCAAAACACATCTTGCCTCCGCCATAGCGGGCGTTGTTGCGCAAAACGGGTATCAGGTTATTTTCGATTCCTCGTCAAACCTTCTGCGAAAACTTGAAAAAGAGCATTTTTCATCGTCAAGAGATACAACCTATGACGGGGCGCAGGATGAGCTCATAAACTGCGAACTTCTTATAATAGATGATTTCGGCACGGAGTTCTGCACGCAATTCACAGTTTCGGCAATATACAATGTAATCAATTCGAGAATTAACAAAAATCTGCCCGTCATAATAAGCAGCAACCTCGACATTGAAGGCATTGAAAAAGTTTATTCGGAGCGCATCGCCTCAAGAATAATCGGCAGTTACCGCAGCATACGGTTTTTCGGCAACGACATAAGGCAGATAAAAAAGAATTTATAATACGGAGAAGAATATATGGACATTATCGGACAGATAGCGCAGCAATTCGGCTTACAGCGCTGGCAGGTGGAAAACACCGCCGCGTTGCTTGATGACGGCAACACGGTGCCTTTTATTGCCCGTTACAGAAAAGAAGCTCACGGCACCCTTGACGACCAGATAATAAGGCAGATTTCCGAAAAGCTCGAATACCTGCGAAACCTTGAAAAAAGGCGCGATGAGGTGCGCAACCTTATAACCCAGCAGGAGAAAATGACGGATGAGATTTCCGCCGCGCTTGACAACGCCAAAACCCTTGCCGAGATAGAAGACATCTACCGCCCCTTCCGCCCGAAAAGAAGAACAAGGGCTTCCATCGCAAAAGAAAAAGGGCTTGAGCCCCTTGCCGACGCAATATATGAGCAGAACGCAGACAGTGATTATCCGATTGATATGGCAAAGGATTATATCAACGCGGAACTCGGCGTTGAAACCGCGGAAGACGCGCTCGCAGGCGCTATGGACATTATCGCCGAAAACATCTCCGACAACGCGGATATCCGCCGCCGCCTTCGCAATCTTTTTGAGGTTGCGGGCGTTGTCAATGTTTCGGCGGTTGACCCTGAGGCGGAAAGCGTTTACAAAATGTATTACGATTTCAAAGAGGATGTTAAAAAAATCGCGGGGCACAGGGTGCTTGCGATTGACCGCGGTGAGCGTGAAAAGTTCCTTAAAGTCAGCTTAACACTTGACAGCGTAAAGGCCTCAAATGTTATTACGAGCGTCACCCTCGCGTCAAACGGCTCGCCCTGCACAGAAACAGTGCGTGAGGCGGGAGCCGACGCTTACCAGCGCCTTATTTACCCTTCGGTTGAGCGTGAAACGAGAAACAACCTCACACAAGCCGCCTGCGCTCAGGCAATAAAGGTGTTTTCACTTAACACCAAGGAACTTTTACTTCAGCCTCCGCTTAAAGGCAGAACAGTAATAGGGCTTGACCCCGGCTACAGAACGGGCTGCAAGGTCGCTGTTGTTGACGCCACGGGCAAGGTGCTTGACACGGGTGTTATTTATGTTACAAATATGCACACCGCCGCGCAGAAGGAGCAGGCGAAAAAACTCATAAAAGGCTTTATCGCAAAATACGGTGTGAACTGCATTTCAATAGGCAACGGCACCGCTTCAAAAGAAACCGAAATGTTTACCGCGGGGCTTATAAAAGAACTCGGCGCCGATGTTTCATATATGGTAGTCAGTGAGGCGGGCGCGTCGGTATATTCAGCATCCAAACTTGCCGCGGAAGAATTTCCGCAATATGATGTTTCGTTGCGAAGCGCGGTTTCAATCGCCAGAAGGCTTCAGGATCCGCTTGCCGAGCTTGTTAAAATCGACCCGAAAGCAATAGGAGTGGGTCAGTACCAGCACGATATGCCGCAAAAAGAACTTGACGCGGCTCTTGACGGTGTGGTTGAAGACGCGGTAAACTCCGTGGGCGTTGACCTCAACACAGCCTCCACTCCCCTTCTTTCAAGAGTTTCGGGAATAAACTCTTCAATAGCGAAAAACATTGTTGCTTTCCGTGAGGAAAACGGCGCGTTCTCTTCGCGCGCACAGCTTAAAAAGGTGCCCAAACTCGGCGCAAAAGCCTTTGAACAGTGCGCCGGTTTTATGAGAATTGCCGAGAGCAAAAATGTTCTTGACAACACGGGAGTTCACCCGGAAAGCTATGACGCCGCGAACAGCCTTCTTGAACTGTGCGGCTATGATAAGGAAGATGTTAAAAACGGCAATATAATTGATATTGAAGCTAAGGTTAAACTGTTTGGCGAGGAAAAGGTTGCCGATAAACTCGGCATAGGCGTGCCTACGCTGAAAGATATTATAAAAGAGCTTCTGCGCCCCGGCAGAGACCCGCGCGACGAGCTCCCCGCTCCGGTTCTCAGAACGGATGTTATGGAAATGTCAGATTTGAAGCCGGGTATGGAAATGGCAGGCACCGTGCGCAATGTAACCGATTTCGGCGCGTTTATCGATATAGGCGTTCACCAGGACGGCCTTGTTCACATTTCAAAAATCACAAACAAATATATAAAGCACCCTTCCGAAGTTCTCAAAGTGGGGCAGATTGTAAAAGTCTGGGTTATTGCCGTTGACGCGGCAAGAGGCAGAATCTCGCTTACCATGCTCGGCGCCCCGAAAGCGGAAGACAAGTAACTGTTACCGCCTGTGCCTCAGCCGCAGGCGGCTTTTTCATAATTATTTCATAACACATATTGTAGCGCGATTGCCCATACAGCGCCTTTATTTGTGAATAATCTTTATAAAAAATGAACAAAAAGTAAATTGCGATATATTTTTGTACTTAAGTACAAAAAACTCTTTACAAACACAATTTATCAATGTATAATATTATCGGTTAATCAAAAAGCAAGGAGTCAGTGCTTATGGAGCAGTCGAGACGGCTGAGAAAAAAAGATAATACTCACCGCGCCATAATGCACAGCGCGAAAATGCTTTTTGAAAAAAACGGTCTGGGTAATGTTACGGTTGAGCAGATAGCTGAAGCGGCTGATGTTTCGCGTTCCACTTTTTTTACGCATTTTTCGTCGGTTGACGACCTGCTTATGCAGATTGCAAATGAAGAAATTGACGACATTCTCGAATCGGCAACGGCAGACGGAAGCAGCGAAGCTGAAATAAACAGGGTTTTTCATCAGCTTGCAAAAGACACATGCCCCTACCCTTACCTTGTTACTCAGCTTTTTGTGCGCAGTATTCTCTCGCCTGAGAGAAGTTCCGCGGTTGATGTTCTCTCGCTGATTACAAACGAAATAGAGGCAAGCGGTTACAAAGCGCTCAAAAAACAGTTTTCATCAAAAGATATTTCATCTTTAATTTTCGGAGCATATTTCGGTCTGATTTTTCAGAAATTCATTGAAAAAGAATCTTTTGACAATCCGGCTGAAATTGATAAAAAAATAAATAATTTTATTGACTTTTTAAAAAATCAGGAGGAATAATCAATGGCAAACGGCTACGGTATCAGCAACTGGCAGGATGCTAAAACCATCTATGCCAAACTTCACAAGCTTACATCAATGCCCATTTACAGCATAAGCGATGACGAGCTTGACAGAGTTCTTAAACATTTTGATGAGAACTGCAAACAGTCAAAAGAAATCACAACGGAAGCAAAGCAGTACATCCCCGGCGGTGTTCAGCACAACCTTGCTTTCAACTATCCGTTCCCCATCTGTATTACAAAGGCGGAAGGTGCTTATCTTTGGGATAAAGACGGCAACAAATACACCGACTTTCTTCAGGCGGGCGGCCCCACAATTCTCGGCAGCAACTATGAGCCCGTTCGCAAAAAGGCCATAGAACTCATTGAGACCTGCGGCCCCGTAACCGGTCTTTTCCATGAGGCTGAGCTTCTTCTCGCAAAAGAAATCAATAAAAATATGCCCAATGTTGAAATGTTCCGTATGCTCGGCTCGGGCACGGAATCCGTTATGGCGGCAATCCGTGTTGCCCGTAACGCGACAAAGGCAAAAAGAGTTATCAAAGTCGGCGGCGCTTATCACGGCTGGTCAGACCAGATGGTTTACGGCCTTAAAATCCCGGGTTCAAGATTCTTCCTTGAGAGCCACGGCATTCCCAGAAGCTGCTACGGCACAACCGATGAAGTTCGCCCCAACGACCTTAATATGCTTGAAAGTATGCTTAAAATCAACAAGTTCCGCGGCGGCACAGCCTGCGTTATCGTAGAGCCCGTAGGCCCCGAAAGCGGAACAAGACCCGTTGATTTTGATTACAACGCGGGCGTTCGCAAGCTCTGCGACAAATACGGCTGCCTGTTCATTATGGACGAAGTTGTTACCGGTTTCCGCGTTGGCCCCGGCGGCGCGCAGGGTTATTTCAATGTTGTTCCCGATCTTACAATATTCGGCAAAATCGTTGCCGGCGGCTACCCCTCAGCGGGCGGCGTAGGCGGCAAGAAAGAATTTGTCAGCGGTATGGCGGCAGGCGTAGGCACAATGATGAAGAGAGCCTATGTCGGCGGTACTCTCGCGGCAAACCCGCTTTCAGCGTACGCAGGCTACTGCGCAATTCAGGAAATCGTCAAGACAAACGCTTGCGAAAAGGCAGGCGAGGCGGGCGACAGGCTTGTTGCTGGCCTTCAGGGGCTTGTTGACAAATACGCTCTTCCCTTCGTAGTTTATAACCAGGGTTCCATTGTTCACCTTGAATGCTCCGGTGCGATGAGCTACGACTTCAGCTCGCTCAATATTGCGAAATCGGCTATTCCCATGCTTAAAACAAAGCCCGAAATGCTCCGCAGAAAGGTTGCTATGGAAGAAATGGGCGCCGCTTATATGGCGCACGGCATTGTTACCCTTGCGGGCAGCAGACTTTACACCTCACTCGCAGACACCGACGAGGTTATTGACGAAGCTCTTAACAAGTTTGAAGATGTTTTCAAGACCGTTACGGTCTGCAAGAGAAATCTTGACAAATAATTAAACACCCTAAATAAAAACATCCCGCTTCTCACACATCTGAGAGGCGGGATAATTTTCTGTAAATAACAGATTTTCAGCCGGTTAATGAATTCCCATCATCCGCTGTAAATACAATACTGCCTATATTATAAGTTTTGTTTTTCTCAATCATAATTTCTGTGGAGAAGTCATCCGTTTTGCCTGCCGAAAGCGTAGCTTTGCCGACGGAGGCGACAAATGAGAACGAACCGTCATCAAGCACGGTATAAACAGATTTTTTACCGTTTTGTGTCAGCGTAACTTCTTCACACCCCTCTATTTTGCCCGTTACCGTGCCCATATCATAAGTTTCAAGCAAAGCAGCCTGAACAGAAAGATTTGCGTTAACCATAGCGTAATCCGGGTAGTTGAGTTCTTCAAAAGCCCTCTTATCTTTCGTCAGAGCTTTCGCGACCGCATCACTGTTTTTCGGGTCTGTAATTATTTTTTTAACCTGCGCGCCCGTAAATTCCGGGTTTACGCTCCATACAAGAGTCGCAACTCCTGTGACAACCGGCGCCGCCATTGATGTTCCCGAAAGATATTCGCACTCATCTGTTCCGCCGGTGCAGGAATAAATGCTGACACCGGGCGCCGCTATTGAAACCTGACTGCCGACATTTGAAAAAGACGCCTGTGAATATTCACCGTTGCCGTCATTGCGTGCGGCGGAAACGATAATAATTCTGTCTAATATATCCTGCTTTGAAACGCGCAGTCTTATTGAAACAGCGTTATCTTTGCTTATGCCCGTAAAAGTGCCGTTATATTTTGCGTCAACAGGTTCGGAGTTTTTGTTGCCGTTGCCGGCTGACTGGCATATAACAAAATCATAGCCGTTGCCGAGCAGAGCGGAAAGCAAAGCGGAATGAATGGCAGAATCCGCCCAAAGCTCAAATTTACTGCCTTCGCTGCCGTTTTCAATACTGCCGGAACTGCCAAGCGATAGATTTATCACCTTAGCACCCGCCTTAACAACATCAATTACCCCGAAAAAAATGTGAACACTCGTGTTCCAGTCCTGCTTGGCGTCTTTATCCGGCTGCCAGTCAACGCAAAGAAGATCGGCGTTTCGGACTATTCCCGCAAGGCCCGTGCTGTTGTTATGCTCCGCGCCTATAATTCCCGCAACATGGGTGCCGTGACGGTCAGGCAGGTTTCTTTTTTTCTGCCTTTGGTTCGGGAAGCTGATTTTGTTTATCAGCTCTTTGTGGTCAAGTTCAAAGCCGCTGTCAACAATTCCCGTTATTGTTTTTTTGAAATATCCGTCATAATCCCACGCCTGCCTTGCGTCAATCGCCTCAAGCCACCAGTTAGCGCCGTTCGGATTAAGCTCGCTCCAAACCGTACCGCTGTCTGTATTTCCAAACGGGTCGCCGGGTGTATAGTCGGGTGATTTTTTAAAAGCGTAAACCGGAGTCGCGAGAGCGACGCAGTCATACCTGCTCATAAGGATTTCACAATATTTTTCTGTATTTTGCAAAGATGAACAGGGGCAGAACGCGGCGTAAAGGTCGGCAGGCATACCCCAGCCGAGCAAAACAGCCGGCTCATTTATAAACACCTTACGCATATCCAGTGCCGAGGCCGATTCATCGGAAAAAATGAGAATGAGATTTTTGCAGTAGCCTGCGCCCTCATTTATAAACGAAATGTCCTCATCATCAATGTCATCAAGGAATTTTTCATTAACGGAGGCGGAAAAAAGCGGAACTCCGAACACAGAAGCCAGCATCTTGTCAAGTGTGTCGGGGGTGAAAACCGCGTTGGCACTGCTCATGGCAAAAAGCGCCGCTAAAATGGAAGAAATTATTTTTATTATCATATTTTCACTTCCGTTTGTTTATTTTTGCCTTTCGGCAGTTGAATCTGCGTGAGCATTACCGCAATAAGCATTACGGCGCAACCCAAAAGCGCTTTTTTACCGAGCGTCTGGTGAAGAATAATCCAGCCGAATATTACGGAAAACGCCGATTCAAGGCACAGCAGCAGCGACGCGACAGCGGGCTCGGTATATTTCTGACCGAATGTCTGGAATGTGAACGCTACGCCGCAGCTCATAACGCCGGCATATAATATGGGAATAAGATTTTGTTTTTGAATAACAAGTGAAACCGCAGGTTCCTCAAAAACAAACATACAAATTCCCGACAGTATGCCGCAAACCAGAAACTGAAGCGAGGAAATCTCAACCGGATCCGTGCGTTGCGAAAACCGGTCGATTATCAAAATCTGCGAAGCAAATGCGAACGCGCCGATTATTGTTAAAATATCACCTTTCTCAAGCGAAAATCCGTTATCTCCGGAACACAGGAGATAAAGCCCCACGGTGCCGAGAGCAACGCCTGCCCAAACATTTAAGCGTGCCGTTTTTTTGAACAGAATCATATTGAAAACAGGCACCAGCAACATATAAAGTGCGGTAATGAAGCCGACTTTACCTACATCTTCAATATAATTAAACGCCTCCTGCTGAAGATTGTTGCCCGCGAAAAGCGCGAAGCCGGCAAGGCAGCCTCCGAGGAGCAGGTCTTTTTTTGCTTTGTTTTTATCATCAAAACAAGGCGCGATATTCTTTTTTTTGCGAAAGGCGATTACCGGCCACAGCACAACAGAGCCGAGAAGCATTCTCAATGAGTTGAATGTGAATGTTCCCACGCCCCTGCCTATACTCTGGGCAACAAATGATAAGCCCCAGATTGCCGCCGCGGATACGCAGTAAAGCGCGCCGATAAACTGTTTTTGCTTTGCTGATTTCATACTTTCTCCGAATAAAAATTTGCCGCCCCAAAGGGACGGCAAAACTGAAAACTGATTATTCTGCAGGTTCTTCCGCAGGTGCCGCTTCTTCTGCGGGAGCTTCCTCAACAACGGAAGCCTCTTCAACGGGAGCGGTTTCTTCAACAGCGGGAGTTGCCTCCTCAGCGGGAGCTTCTTCTGCCGCGGGGGCTTCTTCAACAGGAGCAACTATTTCATCCGCTATAACAACGGGTTCTTCGATATACTCCGCAGCGGGAATCTCATCTTCCGCTTTTTCTTCGGGCTCAATAAGAGCGCGGATTGAGAGGCTGACACGCTTTTTATCAAAGTCTATATCCGTAATCTTTACCTTAACCTCATCACCTACCGAAAGAACATCGGAGGGCTTGTCAATGCGGCGATCCGCAATCTGCGAAATATGGATAAGACCGTCAATGCAGGGAATAACCGTTGCAAACGCGCCGAATGTGGTAAGGCTGACGATTTTGGAATCGATTACGCTGCCGACGGGATAGTCTTTTTCAAGAATTTTCCAGGGATTGTCTTCGTCTTTTTTGTAGCCGAGAGAAATCTTCTTTTTGTCGCTGTCAAGCGCTTTTACGAAAACTTCAATTGTCTGGCCGACTTCAAGAACCTCCGCCGGGTTCTTTATGCGCTTCCAGGAAAGCTCGCTGATATGAACAAGACCTTCAACGCCTTCCGCGATTTCAACGAACGCGCCGAACGGAGTGAGAGATTTAACCGTTCCCTGATAAACCTGACCTTCGGCTACCTGCTCCCAGAACGCGTCACGCGCGGCGTCTCTGACTTTGCGGATAGAGCCTACCGCTCTCTTACGGGCGTTGTTGACTTCAATGACAACAAACTTAACCTTCTGACCGACGAGCTCCTCAAGCGGCTGTGTGCGGCGTGAGGTTGCGAGCGAAGCGGGGATGAAAACACGGGCGCCGTTTGTAACAACGAGAACGCCGCCGCGGATAACCTCGGTAACGGTGCCTTCAAGAACCTCTCCCGATTCGGCGGCCGCCGCTACATCAATCCACGATTTTTGCGCGTCATAACGCTTCTTTGAGCACATAACAGTGCCTTCGGCGTCATTTGTTTTCATAATGATGAGGTCAATTTCATCACCGACCTTAAGGTCTTTTTTCGGATCTGCCGAGGGGTCGGCGCTGTATTCCTCAACGGGAACAAAGCCTGCCTGTTTTCTGCCGATATCAACCTGAATTTCGGCGTTGTTGATGCTCATGACCGTGCCTATAACATGCTGGTCGCTGCTCATCTGTTCGAGGTTAGCCTCCAAAAGGGATTCAAAATCTTCAGAAGGCACCTCCTCTACCATGTTTTCGTTGTTGACTTTTAATTCTTCTGACATAGTTAAAAGTACCTCCTTAATGATTGCGGCCGGTGTTGACGCACCTGCCGTAACCCCTATGCGGGGCTTGCGGGAAAAATCTATGGTTTTGAGTTCTTCAACTCTTTCCACCAAGTGGGTTTCACAGTTTTCACTGCAGACCGCCTTAAGTTTTGCGGTGTTTGAGCTTTCACGCCCGCCAATGATTATCATAATATCGGACTGCTTTGAAAGTTGCGCTGCTTCCTGCTGCCGCTTATGCGTAGCAAAGCATATTGTATCAAATATTTTTGGATTTGTACAGTGTTTATTTAATATTTTTTTTATTAAAATCCATTCTTTTTCATTAAAAGTTGTTTGCGCAACCGCTGTAACGGGTTTATCAGCCGGGATTTTGCCGTCGGCAAACAACTGTTCAAGTTCCGCCTCAGATGAAACAATAAACACTTCTCCGTTACAGTGTCCTTTTATTCCTATAACCTCAGGATGATCCGGATTGCCCGCGATAATAACCGGAACACTCCGGCCTGAGTTTTCGCCGACTATTTTGTGAATTTTCTCAACAAACGGGCAGGTGGCGTCGCATACCTCAACCGGCATTGACAACAGCTCATTTTCAACCTCGCGGCTTACTCCGTGCGCGCGGATTACAACAGTTGAACCTTCATCCGCCTGTGATGGCTGAGAAATAACTTTCACTCCCTTCGCCTGCAGATCCTCCATAACCTGAGGGTTGTGAATAACCGGACCGAGAGTGCAGACTTTTCCGCCTTTTTCAACAACGGAATATGTAAGTTTCACCGCTCTGTCAACACCGAAGCAGAAGCCCGCCGTTGAGGCGACCTTTATTTTGTGCACGGGCCTTCCTCCCAGAGTGCCCTTACATGCTCCCACATAACAGCGGAAGCCGCCTTGAGCTGGTGGTTGTCTCCGTCATCGGTGAGGCCGAGTGTCTCAAACGGAATCAGACTGCCTACACGGATTGTGGCAACGGTCTTTTTGGAAAGCTCGCCTTCATAGTAAATGCTCATTGGCAGAACATTCGCGTGCGAAGCTCTCGCGATAAGCGCCGCTCCGCTTTTCGGCCTGCCGAGTTCGGGCTTTTTCTGGCGTGTGCCTTCGGGAAAAACGCCCACATTGTGGCCGCGCCTGAGAAGCTCGGCTGCGTATTTGAGCGATTTCAGATCCGCCGTGCCCCTTACAACGGGAAAGCCGTTGAGAGCGGTGAGAACAGGACCTATGAAGGGATTGTCCCAAAATTCGCTTTTACCCATAAAATGAATGGGCTTGCCGCCGAAAACATATTCTATAATGCCCGGGTCAACCGCGTGAATATGGTTGCAGATAACTATATAACCGTCTTCCTCCGGGATATTCTCCTGCCCGACAATTTCAAACTGATAAGTGTATTTTTTAAGAAAATTAACAAGAGGATAAAGTCTGTTGAATGTTTTATGATCCTCAAATTTTTCAAAATTAAATTTCATCTGCGGTTTTCTCCTTAACTGCGTTTATTATTGAAGCAACCGCTTCCTCTATTGTCAAAGCCGTTGTGTCAACAAGAACACTGTCTTCGGCAGGTTTAAGCGGAGCTATTTCACGGTGGGAATCATTGTAGTCTCTCTCATTTATTTCAGCGAGCACATCCTCATATTTTTGAGGAGTTCCTTTTTGCTCAAGCTCAAGGCAGCGTCTTTTCGCCCTTTCTTCAGGTGAAGCGATGAGAAAGATTTTAACCTGAGCGTCAGGAAGAACAACCGTTCCTATATCTCTGCCGTCCATAATACAGTTTGTGCGTTTGGCTATGTCGCGCTGAAGGTCAAAAAGAAACGCCCGCACTTCCGGCACCGCCGAAACATCTGACGCCGCCATTGAAGCAGGAGGAGTTCTTATTTCTTTTGATACATCTCCGCCGTTGAGAAGCACCTTCTGCTCTCCGTTTTCAAACACAAGGTCAACCTTGACATCGCCGAGAGTCGCGGCAACCGCCTGTTTGTTTTTGGTGTCAACATTTTTGCGCAGGGCGTTCACGCCGACCGCCCTGTAAAGCGCGCCGGTGTCAACATAAACAAAGCCGAGCGCCTTTGCGGCGAGCTTTGAAACGGAGCTTTTGCCCGCGCCGGCGGGACCGTCAACCGCAACATTTATAACTTTTTTATTCATAGAGCCTCTCCTTTTTCAAGAGCGGCAGCGACGCTTTGTGCCGCGAGCCTGCCCGTTGAGAATGCAATTTGCAGATTAAAGCCGCCTGTGTAGGCGTCAACATCAATAACCTCGCCCGCGAAATACAGACCTTCTGTGAGCTTTGACTGCATGGTTTTGGGATTTATCTGCTTTGTGTCAACACCGCCCGATGTCACAATCGCCTCTTCAACAGGGCGGTAATCCGTTATTGTAACGGTGAAGTTCTTTAAAAGGACGGCAAGGTTTCTGCGCTGTTCCTTTGTAATCTGGTTTACCTTTGCGGCCATTGGAATTTTGCTGAGTTTAACTATAACGGGAACAAGTTTTTTCGGCAACAGCGAATTGAGCGCGTTGATAAAATTTCTGTTAATGTTCTCGGAAAAATCGCGCAGAATTCTTGTGTCAAGCTGTTCCTCATTCAAAGCGGGTTTTAAATCAATGCTGATTTTATACCGCCCTCGCTCCATTTCTCTCATGTGCGAACTTGCCGAAAGAATAACGGGCCCCGAAACGCCGAAATTAGTAAAAAGCATTTCGCCGAAATCTTCATATATTATTTTATTGTTCTTTTTTGTGTCAAAAACCTTTATTGCTATATTGCGAAGCGACAGCCCCATAAGGTCTGTGCAAAAGCCTTCATGCGCCTCAAGCGGCACAAGAGAAGGTCTGACCGGAACTATGCCGTGGCCTGCCTGCTTTGCGAGAATGTAGCCGTCGCCTGTTGAACCTGTTTGCGGATATGACACACCGCCGGTTGCCACAACAACTTTTTCGGCGTTAAAAACAGTGCCGTCCTGCGCTTTTACGCCTTTTACACAACCGTTTTCAATAATCAGTTCCGCCGCTTTCGCGTTAACCGTTCTTACTCCGTTTTTCGCTGCATAAGAAACAAGGCAGTCAACAATATCAGACGCTTTATCCGAAACGGGAAAAACTCTGTTACCACGCTCCCTTTTAAGAGGCACTCCCCTGCTCTCAAAAAAATCTATTGTGTCCGCCGGCATAAAGTTTGAGAACGCGCTGTATAAAAACCTGCCGTTCACAGGCACAAAAGTGATTAATTCCTGAAGCGAGCGGCAGTCATTTGTAACATTGCAACGCCCTTTACCTGTAATCATAACCTTGCGCGCGGGGCGCTCATTGCGTTCAAGAAGAATTGTGTCAACTCCGTTTTCGGCGGCGGTTCCTGCCGCCATAAGCCCTGCGGCGCCCGCTCCGATAACAACAAGTTCTGCTTTCACGGGGTTTCCTCCCCGCTGTCGGTGCGGTAAACCCCATACTCCTGCCAGATATTTTCAAGCGTAATCAGGTTTTTGTAAACCCGGTCGCTTTTTTCTCTTGCCGCTTCCGCTATCAGGGCGTTTAAAAGGCTGAGCGGAGCCACAAGCGAATCAACAAAAGAGAGCATATTGCTTTTTGCCGTTAAAAGGTATGTGGCGTACTGCGCTATGGGTGATGTTTCGCTGTCTGTCAGAGAGATAATCGAAGCATCTCTCTCCGCGGCAAAGCGAAGAGCCTCAAGGGTTTGATTTGAATAACGGGGAAAGCTGATTGCTATGCACACATCCCTGTTTGTTATTCTGTAAAGCTTGTCAAACATTTCACCGGTGCCGGATGTGTCAACAAGGGTAACATTATCATAAACAAAATTCATATAAAACGCCGCGAAGTTGGCAAGCGAAGCGGCGCTTCTCGCGCCTAAAATAAATATTTTTTCCGCCTTGTTTATAGCCTCAACGCTGCCGGCGAACGCTTCGCGCGAAACAGATTCACGGGTTGCCTTTATCATTTCTATATCCGCGGAAAGCGCGTTGTCAACCATATCGCCCTCGCCTACCCTGCCTGCCGTAACAGCCATTCGCTGAACGCTGTTGAGCTGACTGCGGACCGTCTCCTGCAACGCTTTCTGCAAACCGGGGTAACCTTTATAGCCGAGATTGGAAGCGAAGCGCACAACAGTGGATTCACTGACCCCCGTTGCCTCGCCGAGCTTAACGGCAGTCATAAAAGCGGCCTTTTCATAATTATTTTTTATGTAGTCGGCTATGCGTTTATGGCCTTTTGAGAGTTGCTGATAGTTTTCTTCTATTTTTTTCTGAAAAGTTTTACTCATAAATAATCCTTTTGTTATTTTGCGTACAGCAGGCCGGTTATTGAGGAAATTTCTCCGTTTTTCAGTTCCCCTAACGCTTTTTTCAATGCGCCGCCGGCTCCCTTAACCGCTTTTTTCGCCTGTGATTTCATCTCGGGTGAAACACCGGCAAATGCCTTTATCCCGCCCGCCAGAGAATTGAGCGGGTGGCTCGCAAGCTCTGTCAGGGTGATTTTATCAATGCCGCTTATTACAGATGTGAAAACATCGTCAAGAGCACCGCAAAAATCAAAATCCACTCCCGAACAGATTTCGGCAAAAATCAAATCGGTAAGTTTTGAGAGTTTGTCGGTATCGGCAACCTTTTCAAGTTCTCCGCCGCTGATTTTCCAAGTGCCGAGGTCATGCTGAAACGCGCCTATGTGCATTTTGCTTGCAACGGCCTGATAATCATAATCATGCGCAAGCATCATCCCTATCATAGAGCCGCTGGGCACAAAATGCCTGTAAACGGGCAGAATCTCATCATAAGCGGCTGTATTGAGAACAGAACTGCTGTGATAGCCGGGGCCGTCAAAATTGTAAACGCCGGTTATTCTGCTTCTGATTTGTTTATTAATTGTAACAGCCGTGCGCAGCGCTATATTGCCGCCCTTTGAGTGACCGCACAGCATAATGCCGCCCTTGTGAGCTTCAGCGAGTTTTTCAACATACTCCCGAGCGTAACCGTAGGCCGGAGTTCCCTTTTTGATGAATATATCAAGGTCCTCCTTCCAGCCGGACACAGTGTCATCGGTGCCTCTGAAAACAACAACGGCTGTGCCGTCAGGCAGAATAAATGTGCCTGCCGCGTACTGAATGGCGGGATTTATGCTGAAAACTTCTTCAACAGCCTGTATTTTAACATCGGCATATCTTCTGCGCGCCGCCATAAGCATTATGTTTTTGCTCGCGTCTTTCGGTATCATCAGTCCGAGCCGTCTGTATTTGCCGCCCATCATATTGAAAAGCTCGTTTGCCGCGTCCGCAAGGGCGACAGGCGCCTTGTCAAATGAAGACGAAACAACTCTTTCGAGCGGCATATAAAAAATCTGGCAAAGCACAAGGGCATCCGCGTCACAAAACGGATATTCCTCAAATGAAGTGTTGCCGAATTCTATTATGTATTCTCTTGCTCCTGCCATAACAATTCCTCCGTATATTTTCTGTTGTTTCAGCCTTCCCAAGGTCTTATGCGATAGGTTACTCCGAGATTTTTGCAAATTTCGGCACATTTTGCTTCTTCTTCTTTTGTAAGCGTGGTGTCAACGGTTGTAAGAACAACATTCGGAACATAATTCGCGGCTTCTTTCGCGAAATCAAGCATTGCGTAATAGGCGGCTTTTCCGAATTTGCTGCGAACAAGTTCATTGTAGCGGTCGGCGTCGGGCGTATTCAGGCTGATTGAAAGCGTGTCAATAAGCCCCTTCATTTCCGGCTCGATATTTCGCCCGTTTATCAGGTTGCCCTGGCCGTTGGTGTTTATGCGTATCGGTTTATTATAATTCTTTTTTATAAATTTTGCAACCCTTATCAGTAAATCGAATTGCTCCGTCGGTTCGCCGAAACCGCAAAAAACCACCTCGTCGTAGTCATCCATATTGTGATTATTCAGCGCCTCAACTACCTCATCGTAATCCGGCTCATGTTCAAGCCACAGCGAGTCGGATTCGCCTACCTTATCCATAGTCTGCCTGAGGCAGAAAACACAGGCGCATGAACAGCGGTTTGTAAGATTTATATAAAGATTGTTATGCACTTTATAAGCTATGCACATTGATTTGTTCATTTTGATACTTCCTTATTTAAGTGAATGAAGAACCTCCTCAAAGCAGACGCCGTCGGTCAGAGGAATGTTAAGTTCAATGGATTTTTTTATGCAGCGGCTGATAAAAGAGGACGCTTTGCGTACGGAGACGGAAAACTCTACCCCGTTTACCGCGTCGGCGGCGACTATCGCAGAGAAAACATCACCGGTGCCCGAACGCGATGTACCGATTTTGTGAGTTCTGACTATATGAACCGCTCCGCCTTTTTCATAGCAGAAATTAGCAATATAGCTTCCCTGCCTTATACCTGTTATTACAACCTTTTCCGGGCCCTGCTCCGACAGAGCAGCGGCGTATTTTTCAACTTTTTCCGCCTTTATTTTTTCATCATAAGGCTCGTCAAGAAGAATGCACGCCTCTGTTAAATTCGGGGTGAGAATGTTTGCAAAGGCGGTAAGCTCTTTCATTTTTTCGCACATTTCAGGCGTATAGGTTGAATATGTTCTGCCGTAATCACCCATAACGGGGTCAATAACGGTTATTGTGTTTTCGCCTCCGAACTGTTCAATAAAGCCGCGCACAATGGCTATCTGCGCCGCTGAGCCTAAAAACCCGGTACAGATTCCCGAAAATTCAAGCCCGAGTTTTTTCCACTCATCAATATAGCCCTGCATATTCGGGGTAAAATCCGTGAAATGAAAGCTGTCATAGCCCGTATGATTTGAAAGAATCGAAGTGGGCAAAGGGCAGCACTGCACTTTAAGCGCGGAAATTAACGGCAGCTGCACGGAAACCGAGCAGCGCCCGAAGCCCGTGTAATCGTTTATAAGCGCTATTTTCTTTTGATGGTTATGGTCCGGCATAAATGCTCCGTTCAAATAAAATCTTTTATGTCTTTCGCGTAATGGCCCGAATCCCGGAAACCGTTTTCGGTTTTAATATCTTCGCCCCACTTGCGGGCGATTTCCTCATAGCTGTCGGTTCTGAGTTTCGCTCTCTCAAAACCGTCTTTGCTGCCCGTTATGCACCAGTCGCTCTCCCACATAAGGTGGCCGGTGGCTTTATAAGTCCAAAGCAGCCAGCTGAAATTGCAGCGGTTGAGGGTTTTGAGGCAGTTAGCCCATGTTGTTGTACCGAGAGGATAAAACTCGCCCATAAGCATCGGCACATCAAAATAATAAATTCTCGCGAGATAAACGAACAGGTTGAAAATAAAATCCGAATTCTGATAAAAATGCACCTGATAGACCATATTTTTCCAGCCCTTTACAAAAGCGTGCGGAAGGGCAAGCGGAGTCCAGATGCACTCAACCGTTATAATGTGAGCATCATCAACGGCGCGCACGGTTTTATACAGAATATCATAAATATATTCATTGTTTATCCTTCTTGTTATTTCGGTACCTTCGCAGTCACACATCGGCTCATTGAGAAGGTCATACATAGCGACGGCAGGGCTGTCTTTGAACCTTGTTGCTATTGCCGTCCAGAGTTCACAGGTGTATTTGCGGTATTGCTCGCCTTTTTCGGTCTTATCATAAAGACCGACCGATTTGGTTTTGCCGCTGTGCGGAGCGTCGCTCTGATAACCGACCGCGCCGTGCATATCGAGCACAACATAAATTCCGCGTTCGGAACACTCCTCAACTATCCAATCAAGGCGTGAAAAATCCCATTCGCCGTTTTCATTGAGGATTTTTCTGCCGTTGTCATCATAATAGAAATTGCGGAACCAGAACGGTACGCGCACGCAGTTGAAACCAAGTTCTTTTATGCGGTCAAGGTCATATTCCGTAATGAAATTGTCCTCATATTTATGAATGAGGGCGTACGCCTTCTCCTCGCCGAAACGCTCAATGAGTGTTTCATAAGCCTCATAGCAGTCGGAGACCTCCTCGTAGTTGTTTATCCAGTCCTCCCAGATAAGCCACGCGCCGAGATTTACACCTTTAAGAACAACCTTTTCACCTTTTTTATTAACGATATTCCTGCCCTTCGCGGCAAGAAAATCGTCCGCTGTGAAGGCGTCGGATTTCTCCGGTTTCGCGTCACCTGCGTATATTGACGGGCATACGGATAAAAGCATAACAAACGCGATTAACCCGGATAAAACTCTTTTTGCCGTTTTCATAACACCCCGCCTTTCTTTTAACCTTTATATTATACTACTGTTTTGCAAATGTGTAAAGCGGATAAATCAATAATACTCATTAAAGTATTCTTCCGCTTCCTCATAATCGTAGAAATCATCATAATACCAGTCATAAAAGTCTTCCGCGTCGCCGAATTCGTCAACATCGCTGTTGTATTTCTTTTCGGTTGTTGTTTCTTCATAGTAATATCTTTTTCTTGTTGTGTCAAAAATTACGAGGGGAGCCGTATAGCGCTCTTCCGTTTTTACGGTTGTTGAGTATTCGGTTCTTTTCTCTTCTTCCTCTTTGCGTTTTCGTTCCTCCTCAACACTCTGAAGTTCACGCTTTTCAGCCTCTTTCTGTTTCAAAGATGATTCGTATTCCTCTCTTACCCTGCTTCCGTACTCCTTTATTTCGTTTACGACTTCGGGAGACTGAGAGCGGATGAGCCTGTCTCCCTGACGGTAGTCGCTGAGTGCCTTTTCAAGATTGCCCTTTTTATACTCCACATGTGAGGAACAGATTTTATATAATGCAAAAGCATCGTCAATGTTCTTCATTTCCTCAAGTGTATAATTTACATCAAGCACCTTATAGGCAGCCTCATAGTTGCCCTGTTCAATATATGCCACGGCATTCTTGTATGGATATTTCGGAACCGGAAATCTGATTATTTCTTTTGAAAAAAGAATACATAAAATCATAAAAGAAACGCAGACCGCGAACAAAATCAAGCTCATCTTTTCTTTTGTCATATTTATATGGTGTTTATGCGGTTTTGTTGTAAATGAAGCGGTTTCTTTAACCGGTTTTTCCGCTTTTTTTGCCGCCGTGGGAGTAGGTTCACCGCAGAGTTCTTCAAGAACAGCCAGCAGGTATTTCCATACTCTTTCAACAGAAGGAATTGAAAGGCGTTCGCGAGGGGTGTGTATCTCAAGAATATCCGGGCCGAACGAAACGCAGTCGAGCCCTTTTATTTTGCCGCAGAATATTCCGCATTCAAGCCCCGCGTGAATGGCGGTGACATTCATTTTTTTGCCGTACTGTCTCATATAGACATCCGACATCACCTTTTGCAACGGCGAGTTTTCAACAAATTCCCAGGCAGGGTAGCTGCTGTGCGTTCTGACAGTCGCGCCGTGGGCGGCCGCCGTTTTTTTGATGGATTCGACGAGGTTTTCCTTTTTGGAATCGACACTGCTGCGAACGGCAAAAACGCCGGTAACCTTGTTTTGCTCGGTTTTGAGCACGCCCATATTCAGTGAGGTTTCAACCATCCCGTCGATTTTCCCGCTCATTGAGACTACGCCCTGCGGCAGCTCTTTAAGCAGACTGATAACCGACACGGTGGAGCTTTTATCAAAGGATTCGTTCGGCAAATCGCACTTAGCACAAAAAAGATTAATCCCCGCTTCAACCTCACCGTGCTTTTTCATAAGCTCCGCATTAAGCTTTTTCGCTTCATTAACAAATGAAAATCTGTCCGGGGTTGTGACAACGGCCTTGCACTCGCGCGTTATTGCGTTATCCATTGTGCCGCCGTTTACGGAACAAAGCCTGATGTTGTTTTTTTCTGAAAGAGTACCGAGAACCTCAGCCATAAGCTTATTTGCGGAAATATATCCTTTGTCGATCTCGGTGCCCGAATGACCGCCGTGAAGGCCGGTTATTGTTACAGTATATGCGTCGCCGAAAGCGAGCGCGGTCTCGGCTTCAAATATAACATCGGCTCTTACTCCGCCCGCACAGCTAACAAGCAGAGTACCCTCCTCCTCGGAGTCGATATTAAGCATTTTTCTGCCTTTGAGGACAGATGTGTCAAGCGTTGCTGCGCCGAACATTCCCGTTTCTTCATCAACCGTAAAAACCGCTTCAATGGGTGGGTGCTTTATTGAGTCATCTTCAAGTATTGCGAGAGCCATTGCGACGGCTATTCCGTCATCGCCGCCGAGGGTTGTGCCGCACGCGTTAATATAATCACCGTCAACGGCAAGTTTCAAGCCTTCCGTTTCAAAATCAAAACTGACATCGGGAGCCTTTTCACACACCATATCAAGATGCCCCTGGATGATGACGGGCTCGCTGTTTTCAAAACTGGGAGAGCCTTTTTTATAAATAACGACATTTCCCGTTTCGTCTGTATAATACTCAAGTCTGTGCTCTTTTGCAAAGTCAACACAGAAGGCGGTCGCCGCCTGCGTTTTGCCCGAGCCTCTCGGCACGGCGGATAACGCCTCAAAATATTTCATTACGCTTTCTGGCTCAATACCGTTCAATTTACCGCTCATATCATCTTCCTCCGTTATGTATTTTACACCCCGTAACGGTTTATTACAAGCCTGTTATTTACGGTTTAAAAAAGCGGCACCCGGTCGCGCCGGATGCCGTTGAATATTTATTGAAATCTGACGATTAATACATTCCGCCCTGGCCTGCCGCAGCCATTGCGGCCGCGTTAGCGGCGTCTGCCGCGGGATCGGGTTTGTCGGTAACAAGGCTCTCTGTTGTGAGAACCATCGCCGCCACGGATGCCGCGTTCTGAATTGCGGAACGGGTTACCTTCGCGGGGTCAAGAATGCCCGCTTTTGCCATATCGGTGTATTTATCCGCCGCGAAATTGTAGCCGTAGCCGTTCTTCTTTGAGGCGAGGATGGCGTTAACAATAACGGAACCTTCAAGGCCCGCGTTGGTCGCTATCTGACGGATAGGCTCCTCAATAGCTTTGAGAACTATGCTGATGCCTGTTTTCTCATCAGCGTCGGTGGCGTTATCATAAAGGGCTTTAACATCGGGAATTGCGTTGAGAAGCGCAACGCCGCCGCCCGCTACGCAGCCTTCCTCAACCGCCGCTTTTGTTGCTGCAAGAGCGTCTTCAATGCGGAGCTTTTTCTCTTTCATTTCTGTTTCGGTCGCGGCGCCTACTTTGATAACCGCTACGCCGCCCGAAAGTTTAGCGAGGCGTTCCTGAAGCTTTTCTTTATCAAAATCGGATGTTGTTGTTTCAAGCTGGGATTTAATCTGATTAACTCTGCCGGCGATGTCATCCTTAGCGCCCGAGCCGTCAACAATAATGGTGTTCTCTTTGGAAACCTTGACCTGACGGGCTCTGCCGAGCTGAGCCACCTGAGCGTCTTTGAGTTCAAGGCCGAGGTCGGCGGTAATAACTTCACCGCCTGTGAGAGCGGCTATATCCTGAAGCATTTCTTTGCGTCTGTCACCGAAGCCGGGAGCCTTGACGCATACGCAGGTAAATACACCGCGCAGTTTGTTGACAAGGATGGTTGAAAGAGCTTCGCCTTCAACATCCTCAGCGATAATAACGAGCTTGCCGCCCATTTTAATAATCTGCTCAAGAAGAGGAAGAATATCCTGAATAGCAGAGATTTTTTTGTCGGTAATAAGAATGTAAGCGTCGTCAATTACGGCTTCCATTTTATCGGTGTCGGTTACCATATAAGGTGAGATATAACCGCGGTCAAACTGCATACCCTCAACAACCTCGGCGTATGTTGCCGCTGTTTTGCTCTCCTCAACGGTAATAACACCGTCGGATGTAACTTTTTCCATAGCGTCGGCTATGAACTTGCCTACCTCTTCATCACCTGATGAGATAGTGCCTATTCTGGCAATATCCTTTGAATTTGCAACAGGCTTTGCGTTGGCTTTGATTGACTCAACAACAGTGTCAACGGCCTTTGAAATGCCTTTTTTGACTACCATCGGGTTTGCACCGGCGGCAACATTTTTCATGCCTTCTCTTACAAGAGCCTGAGCGAGAAGGGTTGCTGTTGTTGTGCCGTCGCCCGCGACATCGTTTGTTTTTGTTGCAACCTCTTTAACAAGCTGTGCGCCCATATTCTCAAACGGGTCTTCAAGCTCAACATCTTTCGCGATTGTTACGCCGTCATTGGTGATAAGGGGCGCGCCGTATTTTTTGTCAAGAACAACGTTTCTGCCTTTGGGGCCTAAAGTGATTTTGACTGTGTTCGCAAGCTTGTCAATGCCTGCCTGTAAAGCCTTGCGGGCTTCTTCGCCGTAAATAATCTGTTTTGCCATTTTTAATGCCTCCCTGAATTATTCTACAACAGCAAGGATGTCGCTCTGACGGACTATTGTGTATTCCTCTTTGTTGAGCTTGACTTCCGTGCCGGAATATTTGCCGGTTATAACTTTATCGCCGACTTTTACATACATTTTGACTTCGTTGCCGTCAATCATTCCTCCGGGGCCTACCGCCACAACTTCGGCTACCTGCGGTTTTTCCTGCGCCGATGCGGAGAGGATTATTCCGCTGCTGGTGGTTTCTTCAACTTCGACAGCTTTAACAACTACTCTGTCTGCAAGCGGTCTGATGGTCATATTGATTACCTCCAATAAATGAAATATGTGTATTCATTGCCGCGTTAAAATGTTTCTTTTAATCGAGCGGCAGTGAAAATCTTGTTTTTAGCACTCGACCTTGTCAAGTGCTAAATCATATTGTAATACTTTTTTTCAAAAAATCAAGCCTTTTTTTCAAAATTCATATATTTGTAATAATTTAGCCTCCGCACTTGAAAACACTTTATTATTATTGTATTATTTTATATACCCATTACATCAAGGAAGGATGCGCTTTATTGGAAAAGCTCGGATTCATCGCAAAAAGCGAAAAACGCCTCAAAGCGCTTGAAGCGCTGCGCTCGGCGCTGCTGTCAAAGCCGTATATGTATGCGCTGCTGCTCCTTGCCTGTGTTATAACCGTTACGGGCACGGAGTTCTGCGGTCTGCTGATTTTTGTGTGCATCATAACGCTGACTCTGATAATCAGTGACGAACTTATTGCAACCACGCTGCCCTTTATGCTGGCAAGCGCGACAATGATAAAATGCTTTGATTCGTTTGACACATATATAAAGCTCGCTCCGCTCGCGCCGTTCCTCGTGCTCACGATTATTTTGCATTTTACGCTTTACCCGAAGCCGATTAAAGCGGGTTCAACACTGTGGAGCCTGATCGCGGTTACAGTTGCCGTGACGCTCGGCGGTTTGGGGAGCATAAGCGCGAAAGAGTATTTTTCACTGACATCGCTTTATTATGTTGTGGGTTTGGGCGCGGCGATGGTAATTGTTTATATTATTGCATACTCTTACCTTGAAAGTTCCGACAGAGTTGTTATCCACAAGACTTTTGCTTTCATAATGTATATTGTGTGCCTGTTCTCGTGCCTGATGATTATTATGCACTACGCGGTAAATATAAGGGAGGTTGCCTCCACGCGCTCTATTCTTGAGCCACAGTGGCGCAACAATGTTTCAACATTCATTATATTGACAATGCCGTTTGTGTTTTATCTCTCGCTTAAAAACTATATTTATGTTATTCCCGCTTTTATTACTATGCCATGCCTTGCGCTTACAAGCTCGCGCGGCGGTCTGCTTTTCGGTGCGGTTGAGTTTCTGCTTTGCTGTATATACATTATTTATGCCGACAAAAAGAACCGCTTTAAGACGCTGTTTATTCTGACAGTATGCGGTTTTGCCATGATTATTTACGCCGGGGATATAATCACGTTTATTTCAAAAACTATCAGCCGTTTTGACTCTGATATGATAAACAAGGATCCCCGCACCGGTTTTATCAAACGCGCGGTTGAGGATTTTAAAGCCTGCCCCGTATTCGGCAGAGGAATCGGCTATATGGGCAACCGCGACATTTACCCTTCAAAAAAATTCGCGGCAAACTGGTACCATTCCGCTCCGTTTCAGGTTATAGGCAGTTTCGGTTCACTCGGTATTTTCGCCTTCGGATTTCAGTTTATAAGGCGAAATATGATTTTCTGGAGTAAAATAACACATTTTTCACTTGCGGTTTTTATAGCTTATATAGGTATTTTTCTTATGTCGCTTGTCAACCCGGGTGAATTCTGCCCGGTGCCCTATGAGCTGATGACGGTTGTTATGTTCGCGCTGATTGAACGGCACTGCCCGCAGAATAAAGAAATAATATTATTCAGAAAAAAATATGCCGCAAAGGCGGAGGATAACCGGAAATGAATGTACTTTCAATAGGCAACAGTTTTTCGCAAAACGCACACACACATCTTCCCGCTATGATGAAGGCTGACGGCTGTGATGACTTTATGCTGTGCAATCTTTATATTCCCGCCTGCTCTCTCGAAACCCACTGGCAGAACATGAAAAACGAACGGGAAGTTTATGACTATCAGATTTATCTGCCGGGCGAGACGGTTATGAACACAGCAAACGAGGTTGCGCTTTTTGAGCCGCTTGAAGATGAGGAATGGGATGTTGTGACGCTTCAGCAGGTAAGTTCACTCTCCGGCATTGAGGAAAGCTGGTCGCCTTATATTGAGGAACTGACTGCTTATGTCAGAATGACCGCCCCAAAAGCGAAGGTTTTTATTCACCAGACCTGGGCTTATGACAAAAGCACCTTAAACGAAGGATTTTCAAAATACTCCAACAGCACCGACATTATGTTTGACTGCATTAACCGTGCCGTTGAAATCGCAGTAATCAACGCTGATGTTGACGGAGTTATTCCGAGCGGCCTTGCTTTTCAGTTTGCGAGGCAAACAAAGCTTAAAGATATGCTCACCGCCCCTGACGGATACCACGCGAATATTTTGGGGTGTTACCTCGCAGGCGCCTGTTTTTATGAGACAATTACAGGCAAAAGCATTCTTGACAACTCATACCGCATTGAGGGCGTGCCTGATGAATACGCAAAACTTCTCGCGGTCTGCGCGCACACGGCGGTTGAAAAATACAACAGAAAATAAAAAAGAAAAAAAGGCAGGTTAATCCCTGCCTTATATTTCTCTCTTGTTGTAAGAATCAGTCTTCTTCAACAACCACTACCTGCCTGCCGTTATAATAACCGCATGACGGGCAAAGTCTGTGAGCTCTTTTGAGTTCGCCGCAGTTTGAGCACTTTTCAAGTACGGGAGCGTCCATCTTCCATACATTTGAGCGTCTCTTGTTTTTTCTTGCCTTGGAAACTCTTCTCTTGGGTACTGCCATTTTAAAGCACCTCCTTAACCGGTTTTAAGCAAACCCTTTGGGGTTAAATTACTCGTTATTATCCAAAAGCTGCCTGAGCGCCTCCAGACGCGGGTCTGTTTCGGGCTTGCAGCCGCATGGCCCTTCATTGAGATTTTTGCCGCACTTCGGGCAGAGGCCCTTGCAATCTTCACTGCACAAGAATTTGTAAGGCAGCGAGAGCAGAATATCTTCCCGAACAAGCGGGTCAAGGTCATAGCGTAAATCGGTGACGGTTAAAAAGTCATCGTTATTTTCGTTTTCGACCTGACGCACAAGGGTGTGGCAAATCTCTGTATTCATTTTATGAACCGTCTCTTTTGCGCAACGGCTGCACGGAACCGTAAGCTCATAAGACGCTTCGGCGTTTATTTCGACAATTCCGGTGGTATTGGCAACCTTGCCCGTAACCCTGACCGGAGTTTTAAACGGGAACGCGCCGTCAAGCTCTTCGCCGGACATATCTAATTCATAGTCAAGGTCTGCCGAAAGCCCCTCAACATTAAATATGGATTCAAGATCGATTATCATAATTATCTGAAATCACGCACAGAACATTATATAGTCAGTGCGACTGTTTGTCAACAAAAAAATTCAGTTTTTCTTGCAAAACGCAAAGATTTTTTCGGGCAATTCGTTCTCATCAGCCGAAACGGTGAATGTAAAATCAATTCCAGCTATGCCGCTGAGTTTGTCAACCTTTTCAAGGAAAGCCGCGAGCTCATCATAATCTCTGCCGCCTATTCTCAGCGTAGCGTCAATAAACATATCCGTTATGTCATAGTCTCCGGCAACTATTCCCGAAAGAAAGCCGTAAAAAGCGTCATATCCGCTGACACCGTAATGGTCGGTTTCAACAAGGCGGGCTCTTGAGTCGATATCATAGGTGAGGAGCCTTTCTTTTTCAACGCAGACCACATTGCCGTTTGATGATTGCACCGCGGAGTTTACGCAGTTTATGAGTGTTTTTGTTTTGCCTGAGCCTTTTCTGCCCAAAATAAGAGAAATCATTATGTTTGTCCTCCTTTGTTTACTTGATTCTTGCTTCAAGCTCCGCCCTTGCATCTTCATAGCCGGGCTTGCCCAGAAGCGCAAACATATTCTTTTTGTAACTTTCAACACCGGGCTGGTCAAACGGATTTACACCGAGAAGGTACCCGGAAATGCCGCATGCTTTTTCAAAGAAATAAATAAGATGACCGAGCGAGCGTTCGTCTGCGTAATCCATCTCAATAACAACATTGGGAACTCCGCCGTCGGCATGAGCAAGAACAGTGCCTTCAAAAGCTTTGCGATTGACAAAGCTCGCGTTTTTGCCGGCAAGATAATTGAGGCCGTCTTCGTTTGTTTCGTCCTCTTCTATCTGAACATCATATTTCGGAACATTAAACCAAAGCACTGTTTCAAACAGAGTTCTCTCGCCCTGCTGAATATACTGACCGAGTGAGTGAAGGTCGGTTGAGAAAATCGCGGAAGCGGGGAATATTCCTTTGCCGTCTTTGCCTTCGCTCTCGCCGAAAAGCTGTTTATACCACTCACACATAAGAGCCATTGAGGGCTCATAAGCGGCGAGCATTTCGATTTTTTTGCCGTTTCTGTAAAGAAGGTTCCTGAGAGCGGCGTATTTATAGCAATCGTTTTCGAGAAGATTCTCATTCAGATATTCCTCTCTTGCCTGTGCCGCGCCCTGCATAAGGGCGTCAATGTCAAGCCCGGCGACAGCGAGCGGGAGAAGCCCTACCGCGGTAAGAACGGAGTATCTTCCTCCGATATTGTCGGGGACAACAAAGGTCTGATAACCTTCTTTGTCTGCCACGCTTTTGAGAGCGCCTTTTTTGCGGTCTGTTGTAACGAAAATGCGGTTTTTCGCCTCTTCTTTGCCGTATTTTTCTTCAATAAGCTTTCTGAAAATTCTGAAAGCGACGGCAGTCTCGGTTGTTGTGCCGGATTTGGAAATAACATTTACGGAGAAATCTTTGCCTTCGCAAAGGCTGATGAGTTCATAGATTGCCGATGAGCTCACTGTGTTGCCGCCGAAATAAATGTTGGGGGCGTTTTTATTAATGAGATTGTAGTTGTTGGAATAAACAAATTCTATGGCGGCTCTCGCGCCGAGATATGAGCCGCCTATGCCGAGAACAATCAGCACCTCGGAATTCCCGCGTATTTTTTCAGCCGCTTTTTTAATTTGTTCAAATTCATCTTTATCATAGTTAACGGGAAGGTCAACCCAGCCGAGATAACCGCTGCCGAGACCTGTTCCGTTATGAATTTTATTGTGAGCGTCCGCTATTTCGCCTGCCATTGTTGCAATGTTTTCATCTTTCGCGAAATCGCCCGCATAAGAAAAGTTAAGCTTAAAGGGCATTTTTGTTTTACCACCGATCATTGATTAATCTGTATAATGAAATATACTCATTCACATATAGAGATATTTTAACCTAAAATTAAAAATAATGCAACAAAAATAAAACATAAATTTTGTTAAATATTATTGACTTTACTGTATAAAGTGCCATAGCGGCACCGTATTTTCTTTGCTTATTGATTAAATTGCGTTTTTATAATATAATTGGTTGAAATAAGGCGGTGAGAAAATGAAAGCGGCAATAATAACATTGGGCTGTAAAGTTAATCAGTACGAAAGCGAAGCTGTCTCCGGCAGCCTTGCCCGTGCGGGATATGAGATTGTTGACCCTGACGGCGAGGCGGATGTTTATATTATAAACTCCTGCACGGTCACAGCTGAAAGTGACCGCAAAACAAGGCAGACGGTTCGCAGAATCAAACGCCTTCACCCGGACAGCGTTGTTCTGTTAACAGGGTGTATGCCGCAGGCCTTTCCGGATGACGCGAAAAACCTTGTTCAGGCTGATATTGTTACAGGTAACAAATTCAATTACAAAATACCGGAACTGCTTGAAAACCATATTAGCGGCCAACGGGAGTTTGCCGTTGAGGAACATAAGCGCGGCGAAAAATTCAACGGTGATACCGTTGACTCCTACCGGGAGCGCACAAGGGCAACACTTAAAATCGAGGACGGTTGCGACAGGTTCTGTGCCTATTGCATTATTCCCTACGCAAGGGGAAGAGTTCGCTCCAAGCCCATGGCGGAAATTAAAAAAGAAGCCTTCGATTTTGCCGAAAACGGTTATAAAGAGATTGTTCTGGTCGGCATAAATCTTTCCGCATACGGCAAGGACTGCTCGGCGAATATAGCTCAGGCGGTCAGGACGGCGGCTGAGCCGGACGGAATTAAGAGAGTTCGCCTCGGTTCGCTCGAGCCGGACCATATAACGGATGAAATCATAGCCGAGCTGAAACAAATCCCCGAATTCTGCCCTCAGTTCCATATATCGCTGCAAAGCGGCTGTGACGCAACACTCAAAAGGATGAACCGACATTACAGCACGGCTGATTACAGAAATCTATGCCAAAAGCTGCGCGCGGCTTTTGATGATTGCACAATCACAACAGACCTTATGACGGGATTCCCCGGTGAAACGCGTGAGGATTTTGAAACATCACTCGCGTTTGTAAAGGAAATCGGTTTTGAAAAAGTGCATGTTTTCCCCTATTCGAAGCGTGACGGTACTCCCGCGGCGAAAATGCCGGAACAGATTGAAAAAGCCGAAAAAGAGCGCAGGGCGAAAGTTGTAATTGAAGAAGCCGAGAGAATACGCCGTAATTTTCTTGAAGCTCAAATCGGCAAAACACTCAGTGTTCTTGCCGAGGAATACTCGAAAGGCTTCTGCCGTGGATATACCTCAAACTACACCCCTGTCAAGGTTGACTGTCCTCCCGGAAAATGCGGCGAACTGATAAATGTGATAATCACAGGCGTTGACGGAGATTTCTGTGTAGGAAAAGCAGAATAACGGTTAAAAAAAAGAGGCTGTCTTTCGACAGCCTCAATTTTATACTTTTAAATTAGTCCATTACGTCGATAACAACGCCTGAGCCAACTGTTCTGCCGCCTTCACGGATAGCAAAACGAAGACCCTTTTCAATAGCGATGGGGGTGATAAGTTCAACATTCATATCAACGTTGTCGCCGGGCATGCACATCTCTGTGCCTTCGGGAAGGGTGATAACGCCGGTAACATCAGTGGTTCTGAAATAGAACTGAGGACGGTAGTTGTTGAAGAAGGGAGTATGACGGCCGCCTTCATCCTTGGTAAGAACGTAAACCTGGCCTACGAACTTGGTGTAAGGATGGATTGAACCGGGCTTGGAAAGAACCTGACCGCGTTCGATTTCGCTTCTCTGAACGCCGCGAAGAAGGCAACCGATGTTGTCGCCGGCCTCTGCGTAGTCGAGAATCTTTCTGAACATCTCGATACCTGTGCAAACAACTTTTCTCTTTTCTTCTGTAAGACCTACGATTTCAACTTCTTCGCCTGTCTTAAGCTGTCCACGCTCAACTCTGCCTGTAGCAACAGTGCCGCGGCCGGTGATTGTGAAAACGTCTTCTACGGGCATAAGGAAGGGAAGGTCTGCCTTACGGTCGGGAGTGGGAATATAGGAGTCAACAGCGTCCATAAGTTCCCAGATGCACTTGAGTTCGGGAGCGTTTACATCGTCGCCGTCATATTCAAGAGCTTTAAGAGCGGAACCCTGAATAATGGGTGTGTCATCGCCGGGGAATTCGTACTCGTCAAGAGTCTCACGGATTTCCATTTCAACAAGTTCAAGGAGCTCGGGGTCATCAACCTGGTCAACCTTGTTCATGAATACGATAATGTAGGGAACGCCAACCTGACGGGCAAGAAGAAGATGCTCTTTTGTCTGAGCCATGGGGCCGTCGGTAGCAGCGATAACGAGGATGGCACCGTCCATCTGCGCAGCACCGGTAATCATGTTTTTGATGTAGTCGGCGTGGCCGGGGCAGTCAACATGAGCATAGTGACGGGTTTCAGTCTCATACTCAACGTGAGCTGTGTTGATTGTGATACCACGTTCTCTCTCTTCGGGAGCCTTATCGATGTTTGCATAGTCAACATACTGTGCGCCGCCCTTCATAGCAAGGGTCTTTGTAATAGCAGCTGTAAGAGTGGTTTTGCCGTGGTCAACATGGCCGATTGTGCCGATGTTAACATGGGGTTTGGATCGGTTAAAATGTTCTTTTGCCATTTGAAATTTCCTCCATAATTATTGTTTTGATTAACTCCATGCTCGCGCATGACAATATTTTAACAAGATATTGCATATATTTCAAGTGTTTTTTGAAATATATGGTATTTAATCGAATTTTTTGCGGTCGCCGACAATCTTTTCTGAGATTGAGGCGGGAACCTGTGTGTAACAGCTGGGCTCCATAACATACTGACCCCTGCCCTGCGTTTTTGAGCGCAGCGTTGTGGCATAGCCGAACATATTTGAAAGCGGAACAGCCGCTTCTATCTGAACCGCGCCCTGCATCATCTCGGTGCCCTGCACCTGACCGCGGCGCGAATTGAGATCGCCTATTACATCACCCATATATTCATCCGGCACAATTACCGTTGTTTTCATTATGGGTTCCATAAGCACGGGTTCTGCTTTTTTCATAGCGTCTTTAAGAGCCATTGATGCGGCAATCTTGAACGCCATTTCGGAAGAGTCAACCTCGTGGTATGAGCCGTCATTGAGTGTTACTTTAAGGTCAACAACATTGAAGCCCGCAAGCACGCCTGAGAGCATTGCACCCTTGAAGCCTGCTTCTATTGCGGGGAAATATTCCTTGGGAATTGCTCCGCCGACAATATTGTTAACAAATTCAAAGCCTTTTTCGGGGTTGGGTTCAATGGAAATTTTAACATGACCGTACTGACCCTTACCGCCTGACTGGCGGGCGTATTTGGTGTCGGATTCGGCAGTGCGCGTGATTGTTTCACGGTAAGCTACCTGCGGACGGCCTACATTTGCCTCAACATGAAATTCACGAAGCATTCTGTCAACGATTATCTCAAGGTGAAGCTCGCCCATACCGGCGATAATTGTCTGCCCTGTTTCTTCATCCGTATAGAATTTGAAAGTCGGGTCTTCTTCGGCAAGTTTAAGAAGAGCTATGTTCATCTTTTCCTGACCGGCTTTTGTCTTGGGTTCTATAGCTACTCTGATAACCGGTTCCGGGAATTCCATTGATTCAAGAATAATCGGATGTCTCTGATCGCACAAGGTGTCACCTGTTGTGGTGTTTTTTACACCTACTGTTGCCGCGATGTCGCCTGCGTAGCAGCAGTCAATATCTTCCCTGTGGTTTGAGTGCATCTGAAGTATTCTGCCCAAACGCTCGTTTGAGTTTTTGGTTGAGTTATAAACGGTGCTGCCTGCCTCGACTTTGCCCGAATAAACCCTGAAGAAGCAGAGTTTGCCGACAAACGGGTCGGTTGCTATCTTGAACGCGAGAGCCGAAAACGGCTGATCGTCGGAAGATTCGCGCACTTCGTCTTTATCTGTTTTCGGGTTAGTGCCTGTTATGGCGGGAACATCCGTGGGTGCGGGCATATAATCCACTATGGCGTCAAGCAGAAGCTGAACGCCCTTGTTGCGGTATGATGTTCCGCAACATACGGGAACCATATGGTTGGCTATTGTCGCCTTCCTTATGCAGCTCTTGATTTCATCCTTTGTGAGTTCTTCACCCTCAAGGTATTTTTCAAGAAGCTCGTCATTCTGCTCGGCAACATGCTCCACCATCTCGTCATGGTACTGCTGAGCGAGTTCTTTCATATCATCCGGAATCTCTTCTCTGCGCACATCAAGACCGAGGTCGTCATAGTAAATATCAGCCTGCATTTCGACTAAGTCGATTATGCCCCTGAAACTGTCCTCTGCGCCTATGGGCAGCTGAATGGGAACGGCGTTGCATTTAAGGCGTTCCTTCATCATACTGATAACGCGGAAAAAGTCGGCGCCCATAATATCCATTTTATTAACATAGACCATTCTGGGAACCTTGTATTTATCCGCCTGACGCCAGACCGTTTCACTCTGGGGTTCAACACCGCCCTTTGCGCAAAGAACCGTTACCGAGCCGTCAAGCACTCTGAGCGAGCGCTCAACCTCCACGGTGAAGTCAACGTGACCGGGGGTGTCAATGATGTTTATACGGTGGTCTTTCCAAAAACAGGTTGTCGCGGCAGAGGTGATTGTGATGCCTCTCTCCTGCTCCTGTTCCATCCAGTCCATCGTCGCGGCACCGTCGTGAACCTCTCCCAGTTTGTGAGTTTTGCCGGTGTAGAAAAGGATTCTTTCGGTGGTCGTTGTTTTGCCCGCGTCAATGTGAGCCATTATTCCGATGTTTCTGGTTTTTTCAAGCGTTACCTGTCTTGGCATATTCCCTCCGTACTGAAATAAAAAAGAATAATCTTAAAATCAGATTACCATCTGAAATGAGCAAACGCCTTGTTGGCCTCTGCCATTTTGTGGGTATCTTCGCGTTTTTTGAACGCCGAACCTGTTTCGTTGACAGCGTCCATAATTTCGTTGGCAAGTCTTTCCTTCATTGTTCTTTCGGAACGCTGACGGGAATAAAGCGTTATCCAACGAAGACCGAGTGTCTGCCTTCTTTCGGGACGGACCTCGATGGGTACCTGATATGTGGCACCGCCTACACGGCGAGCTTTAACCTCAAGCACGGGCATTACGTTTTCCATAGCTGCCTCAAAGACCTCAAGGGGCTCTTTGCCGGTTTTTTCTTTGATAATGTCAAAAGCGTCGTAAACGATCTTCTGAGCTACACCCTTTTTGCCGTCATACATAACATTGTTGATAAGACGGGTGACAAGAGTTGAGTTGTAAAGCGGATCAGGCAAAACTTCGCGTTTTGCTATATTGCCTCTTCTTGGCACTTCGCTTCCCTCCTTCATAGTAATGATATCATAGGTACTCGAGTGACAAAAATCCCCGTGGCGCCAATGCAGGACAATATATAATGTAATATATATTTATCTTATACATTGGTGAAAGATTTCTTTCAGCCGTAAAGAAGATTTGTCGATTTTGCGGGATTATTTTTTCGCTGCCTTGGGTCGTTTCTGACCGTACTTGGAGCGAGCCTGCATTCTTCCTGTAACACCCTGAGTATCAAGAGTGCCGCGGATAATGTGGTAACGCACACCGGGAAGGTCTTTAACACGACCGCCGCGGATGAGAACTACCGAGTGCTCCTGCAGGTTGTGGCCGACACCGGGAATGTAAGCCGAAACTTCCATACCGTTTGTAAGACGAACTCTCGCGATTTTACGAAGAGCCGAGTTGGGCTTTTTGGGAGTTGCGGTTTTAACAGCCGTGCATACGCCGCGCTTCTGGGGTGAGTTTGTATCGGTTACGATATTTCTCTTAGAGTTAAAACCCTTTAAAAGAGCGGGAGCCTTCGGCTTTTTCTCCTGCATCTGTCTGCCGTTGCGAACAAGCTGATTAAAGGTTGGCAATCAATTTCTCTCCTTTCATAATAATTTATATGTTTCGGAGAACGCCGCCGTAAAAGGCAGCTTCTCCGTTACACACTACAATTTGATATTTTATCACAAGCGAACTTGGTTTGTCAACATTTTTTACAAATCTCAAGTCAGACTTTCGGCTATATTGCCGAAAATACCTTTTGTGGGATAAATTTCAACATTATTGTAGCACTTCATACCTGTACCGGAAGGCAGAAGCTTGCCGATAATAACATTTTCTTTAAGACCGAGAAGGCTGTCGCTCTTGCCTTTGATTGCGGCATCGGTAAGGACTCTTGTAGTCTCCTGGAATGACGCTGCCGAAAGGAAGGATTCTGTTG
>R25__coassemble_147_pt1 | contig 44883 bp, 40 predicted proteins | sample R25__metabat2_low_PE_027 | metagenome-assembled genome bin R25 | reverse complement strand
TAATAAAATATTGTAAAGAAATAATCTTTTCAAAGGAAACGACTGATCTTTATATCGACAATAAACCCCTGAAACTGCCATGTTATCGGCAGATGGCACTGTAGAGGGCTTTGAGTTAGGAGAAGCGACCGCGATCGTCTATTTCGGCAACAATCACTCTGCTGTTTATCATATTAAAGTTGATTATTATCCGTTTATAAAACTTTTGCGGATAGTTTTCTTCTGGCTCTTTTGGATTTTAGACAGAGTGAAATAAAAACCGGTTTACAGTTAATTATTAAAATGTTAAAAATGAAAATGTTTTTTGGTTGAGTTCGTTAATAATCTGAATATACATTTTTAAAATTTAGAGAAAAACTAAAACTATAAAAAATATTCATAATGATTCACCTTTAAACAAGACTCCTGTGAGGATTAGATATAGAATGAAAGAAAAGAAAGCACCTCAAATTACAAAAGAGATTAAAGAAAGTTTGAAGGCAAAAATAACCGGTGAAAAAACAGCTTCATTCGTCACGGTACTGGTTGTTATAGTCATTCTTGTAATTGTAGCGGTGGTTGGCAAATTTGGGGAGTATATTGGTACAAACAGAATATTTCCTAAATGGGCAAACTCGTTATTTCAAGATGAAAAGACGGATAAATCAAAACCTGCTTTGACCGATATTATGGAAAGCGAGCAAAATACTTGGTCTGTTGACCCAAGTGAAACTAATGTGGTTCCTGCTCAAATTTATACGGCAAGAAACACTTCCGAAAATCGCAATGAGACACCGACAATAAAAGAAGGAAATTCAGGAGATACTATATCTGAATCATTAACATCATCAATCGATCTTCAATCAAATGTAGAATTCAGTTCTATTGATGAAACAGAGAATCCCACAAAAACAAATACCATATCCGTTTCTTGCATTCCTGTTGAGTTTTCTTTTACAGATAAGAATGCGGAAATCCGTGCCGTAACATCGTTTGAGGCTACAAATGTTGTGCTTATTTGCGAAGCAAATGGAACTGAATATGGGAGATGGAATATGAGAACTGCAGATTCTCATGTATGGACTTTTAACGCGAATTTCTATGAATCAAATATTTATACATTAACTGTAATAGCATACGACTCAAACGGAGAGCAAGCGCGAGATTTCATTGATGTTAAATATCCGTTTTATTAATAGTATGGAATGTTAATTGTTGAATGTGGAGTTGTTTTATAAATGTCAAATTCAATTTTAGAGGTATTAAATGTTGGTCAAAGAGATTGCTTAATACTTAACCCTTATGAGTGCAAATATGATGAAAATATACTTTTAGTGGATACAGGTCTGGGAAATTACGATTTCACTAAATGCTTTTCTGAGCGTAATTATAATAGCATTCAATTATTTATTACTCACCACGATAATGATCATCTCGGAGGATTTAAGTTCTTGCTTAAACCCGAAATATTCAACAAAGTGAAAACAATATTAAATTAGTTCAGCGAGTTTATTATTAAAATGGAGATGATACACAATGATACCACAATTCACAACTTCATCCCTGTTGGCTTCTTTCGCAACACTAAAGGGACTTTCAGACGAGAAAAAATACCAAAGCCCTTATCATCTGCTTCAAGAATTTATTAGATATATAGTTGAGACGGAACATTTGCACTCTTTTTCAAGCGCTGAAATGAAGCGTTTGCTTAACAATAACTTCAGTTTTCAGATTCCAGAAGCAGTTATAAAGTCGGCCTCAAAAAAGATGAATATTGTTTATCTTGAAAACGGTATATTTAAAGTCAAAAACATAGAGACAATAAAAGATACCTTCTTTCAGGAAACAAAGGAAGAAGCAGACAAATACAGTCAGTTCTTGGTCGATAATCTTTCTAATTATATAAAAACCAGGACTCAAAAGAATACAGTTGATGAAGTTGTTTTATTAAAAGAATTAATATGTTTTCTTGTAGAGGATCAGCCGGAAGCAACTAATTATTATTCGGAATATATAAGCGAATATGTTTTGAAGAACGAAAAAGATGAAACCATTCAAAGAGGGCTAAACAAAATTAAAGAAGGAAGCATTATTTATATCGGTTTAAGTCACAACATTAACGAAACCGGAAGTATTTCAAAACCTCTAAAACTATACTTGGGAACTGAAATACTATTCAGCCTTATAGGATATAATGGGGTTATTTATAAGCAATTTGCGGATGATTTTTATGAACAAGTGCGATTGGCAAACTCCGGAAAACAAGAAACAATTCAACTTTACTATTTTTCCGAAACAAAGAAAGAAATCAGTGATTTCTTTTTGATGGCTGAATCAATTGTAGAGGGTAAAAAGCATCAATGGATTGAGAAACCGGCAATGAAAGCCATTACGGATGGCTGCTCGACATCATCGGATGTTGCTGTTAAGGAATCTGATTTTTTCACAAGACTACGAACTGCGTTTGGAATAAAAGAAGATCCGTATGATTCATATTATGATGAAGAATCATTTTCAAGCAATTTAGAATATATGGATATTGAAGAATTCGAGTTCGAAGAAGATAAAAAAAGAAAAAGAGAATCAAAGCTAAAAATGATTAGCCATATAAATAAGTTGCGTAAAGGAAAAATCGCTCACTTTGACTTGGACTCAGAATATCTTATGGTTACAAATTCACAAGAAACACTTCTGGTGTCAAAAGAACAGACAGACATTATTAAAGATTCATGTGGTAATAATGTAAGTGGTTTTGCTGTTTCGTTAGATAGGATAACCAATCTATTATGGTTCAAGCTGGGTTCTGGATTTTCTAAAGGTAGTTATCCGAAGAGCGCAAGCGTTCTTCTTAAAGCAAGGGCTGTTTTGTCATCGGCTGTAGCGCAAAAAGCATATAAAACATTTACAGAAACAAAAGAACAATATAAGAATGGTAATTTAGACAAAGAAACAGTTGCTGCTCGTATCATTACGCTTAGGGGAAAAACAAAATTGCCAGAGGAACTAAAGGCCGAAAACATTGAAGAAATAATGGACTTTTCGCCGGAGTTTTTAAGCAGAATCGAAGAACAGTACATAACCAGTCAAAACTCTATAAAAGAAAAAGAGAAATTAATTGAATCCATTAAGAAAGAACATGATTTTGAGATTTTAGAAAAAGAAGCAACAATAAAATCTCAAGCTTCGATTATTAGTGACAAAGAAAAAGAAACAAACGCTTTAATTGATGAACTGAATGTATACCGAAGAAAAGAGGAAAAATCTCAAAGGAAAAAGCAAAAAGCAAAAAATATTCTTTTGTTTGCTTGGAGTATTTTATGGAAAATTATTATCGTTACAGCATTATGTGGGATTTTGATGTTTATTGAAAAAAGAAGTGATCATATAAAACCATTTAAATATATTCCATTAGCAATAGAATTAATCGGTATATTTATTTCTGTTATATCAACTGTCAAAAAAGATGGAAGCAAATACTTTGGAAAAAGAAAAGACAATCAAGATAGTAAGTAGTATATGGCTTTTGCGGAGTAGAAGTTAATAAATGGTTAAAGGATTGAATAATCAAGGGAGTCTTTAAAAGAATAACAGAGAAAACTATCTTTTCTTAGTCATGATTAATCTTTAGAAGAACCGTAATAAACATCGAGTTATGGTAATTAAAGATTATTTCTAAAGTTATAATTCGTAAGAATTTGCTTTTTATGGCTAATTGTTACTTCGGTATATATTTCTGTGGTAGTTACACTACTGTGTCCGAGTATTTCTTGAACAGATCTTAGATCGGCACCATTAGCCAATAAATATGTGGCAAATGTATGGCGCAGATAATGAGGAGTTGACTTTATATTTATACCACATTGCTGTTTAACGGTGTTATATATATACTCAATTCCATGGATGCTTATTTGTTCCCCAAAACGATTAACAAATACTTTATCTGTGTTACATTTTCCGCTTTTTCTAAGCTCTATCCAACATAAAAGATTTTTCCATGTTTCTTTGCAGGAGATATAGATAAGCCGTTGCTTTTTTCCTTTGTCGTGAATGAGCACTGTTTTTTCACTATAGTTTATATCTTTAAGAGATATGTCAGATGCTTCTTGAATTCTGATTCCCGAACTGATAATTAAATCAATTAAAGCTAAGTCTCTATAGGCTTTCCAAATTGAAAAAGAAGATGTTTTTTCTTGAGTTCTTTCAGTCAGGTGCTTAATAAGTCTGGAAGATTCACCAATAGATAGTGTTTTAGGTAATTTACGCTCCTTTTTTAGTTTGAAGGAATAGTTTTGAAAGTAATCGTATTCTATGTATCCGTTATCATATAAAAATCGAAAAAATGATTTAAGAACAATAAGTTTTCTTGTTATAGTAGTGGGTTGCAGGTGACGTTCATTATTCAAATGATTTGTGTAATCCAAAACGATATCATCATTTATCTGTCGTTCATTAAGAAAAGAGCAAAAATCCCTTAAATCCGAATCATATGCAATTATTGTTTTACCAGACAAGTTTTTAGTGGATGTTATAATGCTTAAATACTTGTTTGATATTTGCTGAAAATCCATATTATTACACCTCATTTATTATATAATGTTGTTGATAATAATAGCAAAATAAAGTATAATAATACAAATGAAACTTACAATAACTATTTATTATTGTTAGAAAGAAGAACAGGAATGAATTTTTATGAAAAGGAACCTGTAAGTTTATATTTGGATAACTTGAATCTTTTAGAAAAATTTTCCTCAACCAAACAAGAAATTTTGTTTTATCAGCATGCTTTACTAGGAAAAATTCTAATAATAAACGGAGAAATACAGCACGTTGAAAGATATCAACCCCTTTATCATGAACTATTAGTACATCTTCCTGCGGCCTTTATCCCTCAAATTGAGAATGTTTTGATTCTTGGCGGGGGTTCTCTTTTTGCAGCATTTGAAATTCTAAAATATCAATCAGTTAAAAATGTAACACTATGTGATCATGATAAATCTGTCTTGTCCTTAATGTGTAAATATTATAAGCATGCCAGAACCGTGATGAATGATCCTAGATTTAACTATATTGAAAGTGACGCTAATGAGTATTTAAAATCTAATACACTTTTATTTGATTTAATAATAAATGATTGCTTTAACATTGCAGAAAGAAGCAACAGTAATAATTTGTCCTATTTTAAGCTTCTGTCAAATATGTGCTCTCCAAACGGAGCATGTGTTGATATTATATATCGGCATATATTTGATAGACAAACAACAATAGACACTTTAAAATACCTTGCTTGTGAAAAGAACACAGCATTTTCACTCGTTACAGTACCTGAATATCCCGGTATTCTTCATTTGGAAACTATCTGGGGAAATTCATCTTACATATCACAATTTGCCCATCATACTGTTAACCAATGTCAAATAGAAACTATAGAAAAAGGAGAAAACAGTATCTTTAAATATTATAATCCGAGTAATTTGTCATTTTATTTGTATTTGCCACCGTATATAAAAGAACTGTTTAACCTATAAAATTATGAGAAAAGCTTAATGCCGGAGTGGGTGAAGTCAGTGTGTCGTAAAATACTTTTACTGAATTCCAAGAAGGTGAAGTCATAATTTTATTATTGCAATTGCTTAACTCAACGCTATTACTAAAATAGCCGTATTGAACCAGATAAGGCTCCTGTTTTTTATCTGTAGCGGCCCAAGGTGATCCCAAAAGCGAACTGATTTTATCGCTTTCTTTATTATATAGTTTTATCGAATTAATTTTTAGATAAGGAATTTCTTTATACAAGTCTGTATCTAGTTGTAATCCTGCTTTTGCGAACATCCCCTGAGCAACAAATCCATGTTGAGCTGGACAATAGGCTAATGTGCCACCCACTCTAGCCCTACATCCCCAAAAAGAAACGGCAAAAAATTCAGATACTGCTTTTAACAATTGTGTTGTAGAAACTACACCGAGAACACCTTCGCCAATATAACCGTATCTGTTATATAATCCAACTAATGTTTCTCCATTCAGAGATCCAGTTCTTATAGTTTCATCTGAACCTGCATAAAATTCAAGCTTGCTAAATTCTTGAGAATTAATTTTACCTGCAAAATTATATAAGCTATTCCAGCGAACAGCATTACTATACGGATCTCTGGGAAATAACTGAATATATGGTGAAATAAGACCATCGAAAGTTACCGAGTCTCCTCGTTGTATAGTTTTATGATGAATTCCTCGTTGCCAAAAATCAAAAGCACCATCAAAAGTATTCTCTTTATGGAATCTATCTTTGATTTTATCAAAAGTAAAACCTGCTATAGCACCAATAAATGTTTGTGCAGCTGCTTCAAATAGGGGTTGTCCTATAATGGTTGTTATCATTACAATTCCTCCGCCACATCATTATGTTACAATAATAAATAGTTATTGAAGGAAAAATGTTAAAAAGATGTTATTATTTCAATGAAAGCAGAGAATGAAATGAGAAATGATAATTATTCTGATTTGAAATCAATTTTAAAGTCATTTTTACGCAGGATGCATACCTGAGTTGGGTGACTCACATATTGTGTGCATACTGCATTTATAATGATTCGGGAATTGATTATAAGATCAAAAAGGAGATTGTATGGTTGGGAGTCTGATGGTTGGATTTTGAGGTTTTTGATATGAATGACGGAATCATACATTTTGATCATGTTTTGTTGACTGTCAGTTCTCTTTTTCGTGGAGTGTTGCACTCCTTTTGCTGTTCAAAATTGACGGAAAGGATTTGTTGCTTGGCCGCTATATGTTAATTGTGAAAATGCTACAGTGCTATAAAAATGCGCAGTTTCTTGCATTGGAAACAGGAGCTTGGAGTTTTTCCATTATCATTATAAAGAGAAGAAATTAAAAGATAATAAAATCATAAGAGAAAGGAATACAATTAAATGGCAATTGATTATAATAGTAATCCATTTTTATTCTCAGTAGGAACATGGTTTGCGAACAAAATTGATCGCCGCTATTATGGCAATGTTCATTATGTTTGGTGTACATCTCAGTTCAACAATAGAGAACAACCAATTACTTCTAGACCACAATCAATTTGTAAGCGCTATTTTGATCAGATTTTTTCTGGGGATCGACACACGAAGGAAATTAAAGACAATATAGCAGGGATACTTCGCGGAGCACAAGCAAAGCTTGAGGCTGGAGTTATAAATAAAGAAAAGTATGATGAAATATGCCAATTGATAAATACGGCCGACTATGAAGCGTTCTATCCTGTGCTCTATATTATAGATGTCAAAAAAATAGGAGCTTCCAGATGCGAAGAAATGGATAAAAAAGATTGTGCAAGCGATGTTTCAGTTGAGTACAGAATTGCTGATTTGTCAGAAGGGGAGTATGAATTGATTGATTTCAAAGCGTTTCTTTCCGATTATTTGGACGCAGTTGATAAAAAGGCAGGTGAATAGGATGACAAAACAAATAGATCTTAAAAAAGTTCCCAATCGAACAGTTGAAAAAGAAATTAAAATGAGAAGACTTCAAAGACCATTTCGGCAAAACAGACGTTATTCTTCATCAAGTCTTCTTTTGGCCAATGTGTCTTTACAAGATTTGATTTCGGCCTCAAGAATTGTTGTTGCGAGAAATGAGGGAGATACTACTGTGGCAACGATTGGTTCGAAAACTGCGCAACAATTAGCAGAATGTGTTGCAGTAACGCCGAATGACACACATCCTATTTCCCTGAAGCAATTAAACTATGCTATTGTTCGAAGAAATGCAATAGAGAACAAACCGACTCCGAAGGTGATGGCTATTTTCGATGAGATGAAAAAGGAATAATTGATTTCATAGAATAGGACAACACCGTACAAAACCCGGTATTGTTTATTGATATAGCTGGAAATTTAAGCATCTAGATATGATATAATCAAAGCATGAACAACAAACAGATCAGCTTCGCCATGTTCGGTGGCGAACTCGCGACACAACCCCTTCATATTTGACGAATTCAAAAGCCGAAACTCACCGCTTTCAGTGAATCTCGGCTTTTTTGATGTTGTTATTTTACAGCGTCTTTTTAGGTGTTTGTAGTTCGTCGGTTGGTGTTAAGGGTACACCGTTCTTTGTTGTTCGACCTTGTTCACTGAACAAAAACAAGTTTGTTTTTGCACGTGAAGCTAAAACATAGAGAAGCTTTTTTGCCTCTTTCTCTCTATATGGCTTCAACTTTTCATTAAAAATATAGTCCCAGTGTGGCAAATGGCCGTTTAATAAATCAAAACCAATAACAGTTGTAAACTCCTCACCTTTTATTCCATGAATAGTATTGATTACAACACCCTTTTTTTCTTTAAAGTAGCATTTTATGTCTTTATATTTTTGCGAAATGCTGAACTTTTTTATACGATCAAGAGTCTTTTCTATATACAACTCATAAGTGTTATTCAATACGGTTTCGTTTATTAAATTAACACCTAAACTTGATAACACTTTTTTAAACACTTCAAAATATACTGTTAATCCATCTTTATCATCAATTGACGCTGTCAAATGATTAATGTTTTTCAAAATAACATGACAGTCATAATTAGTTGGTATATTAATATTGTATTCACCTTCCAAAATATCCAAAAAGTCATTTGCCAATCTTTTCCTCAATTCCAAATGCCTACCTGAATCAGCAAACACTAATCTTGCAAGAATGTAAAATGGATTCATAGGGTCATACTTAAAAGGAGAAACATCTGGTGCATCAAAATCTACATTGGGCAACAATTCTTTTAATGTATTAGATATATTATAAAGCTGATTCCATTGCGGTGCTATAACGCATATTTCATTCTCTGATATACCTTTTTCTAAACACTGATTTATTATTTCTGCTATTCTATTCGGCAAATCCGTTTCATCTATGTTTTTATCGTAAACTATTGCACTTCGAGCATCTTTATATTTTGCGACAGAATATACACCCGTTTTTTCAACTTCAAATTTTACATAATAATCAATAACACTTTGTGTTGATCTATAGCAACCCGACAATATCATATTTTCAAACGGTACTTCAAACAACTCTTCAATTTCGGATTTGTTTTTTGCTATCCCCCCAAAATTTCCATATATAGCTTGATTGACATCTCCCACAAAAATCATATTTATTTGTTTGTTAGACTTGAAAATTTCAGCTAGTATTAGATATTGATAGTTATTTGTATCCTGATATTCGTCAACATGAATACTTCTAATTAAAGAAGAAATGTTTTGGCTAATAAACCTGTGATTTGACAATAGATCATAAGATAGTTTAAGAATTAAATCGAAATCGATCACTTTATTTCGTTTTAATAATCTATAGTACTCAGTAACAACTTGTGGATAATCATACGGATTATCATAATAGTTTAAGTTTAATCCCAAGCTGTTAGAAATTTCTGATAAGTACTTTTTTGATGTATACTCGTCAATAATGTGATACCCCTTTGACAATCTTTCAGAGTACATTGAATAAGGACGGATTATAAAGTGCATACAAAACTGATGGATAGTTCCCGTCCAAACAGTGTCGCACTTGAAACCCATCTTTTCAATTCTCGAAGAGATTTCTTCAGCCGCTCGATTCGTATAAGTAATTGCAATATTCAGTTTTCTTGAAGGCGAATACTTTTCCTGCACATAAGCCAATCTGTGAGTAATTGTTCTTGTTTTACCGCTGCCGGGGCAGGCGGTCAAAATAGTATTATTATTGCTTATGCAAACTGCTTTTTGCTGTTCATTTAGTTCTTCAAGGATATTATTCATTTATTTTTCCGAGCTCCTTAAGATAAGTATAGAAAACAGAAAAAGAATCATCCTCATTTATTGCGTTGACGCACTCGATAATTAGTTGACTAATAGTGGCTTTGGGTTCCATTAGTTCTTTAACTAGTTTTTCATTGTCTAAATCGACATATGTTTTCAACACATGAATGGCCATCTTTTTTAAAATGCTGTCATTAATTATTTCTTGCGCTGCAAAGGCAATTGCTTGACACAAGTATTTTGGAATTAACACCGCGTTATCTATGACTGAGGCTAGTGTTGTAGCATACCACCCTTTACCCATGTTTTCAGCAAGCTTTAATACTTCATCATATCGTTCGATTTGAGAACCGTCTATTTTTTTTAAATGTTCTTCAGCGACTTTCTGGCTTTTAAAGGTGCCATTAATAACTTCCTTAATATATTGTACGTTTTCGGATATATTTGAAAAATCGACTTCAAAGGTGTAGTCGGCATAAAAAGGTTTAATCCAAGGATTACTTTTACTTAAGGCGTCAAGTTTTGCTTTTCGAGCTTTGCCGAGTTTTGATGCGTTTTCTTTTGATTTTTTAGCATCCATCAAAAGAGTGTCGCTATCTGTTATTACAGCGCAGAACCTTTGGAGTCTATCATCTGAAAAAACGCTTGATACATATTCAAATGCGACGCTTCCAATGTTAATTACACTTATTCCAATCTCATCAAGCGATACTCCAAAAGCATTTTCTACCATTGCTGGCAAGAGTATTTCTTCCCCATCACCCTCTACAAGAATAACACCCTTAGAAAACAATAATGCAGAACGTTTTGCATCAAGATACCTTTCCAAGCAAGCTGTTATTGAAACGCCACGAGGAACACTAATGCCATTTTCCTCAGCATATTTTTCAAGCCCACTTGTTGGTTTCATTACAACGGTATGCACGGCAGAACTATTAGAACTATTTACTGATACGGATTTTAACACATTAACGCGACTTATATCAGCTATTTCCGAAAGATGTGTTGAATGTGTTGTCATAATTATTTGAGTATAATTCTTAATGACATTAAGATTATTAAATAAGGTCTTTTGAATATGAATATGTATATGAGCTTCTGGCTCTTCAATAATCATAATATTTAAAACTTCATGGCTTTTGCGATACTCAAACTCAACCAGTTTTAACGCAATGTATAGAATATTTAAATGTCCTAATCCGAGTAAATCAATATCGTTAAAACCTTCCGGTGATACTGAAAGATATTTGGACAATGATTGAATATCCGCCTTAAGCCTTGATTCGATGTTTATTTCAGGAGAATAGATTAGTCCAACGATTTCATTGAGCTTATTATTTATATTATTACCAATATCATCAATTTGGCTAATTCTTGCAATTGTGCTATTCAGTTCGGTGATTTTATTCTCAATATCATCTTTCTCGTAAGTTGATATTTCATCTTGAATAACATCGAAGGCTCTTCGCAACGGGTTTTTGGGCTTTTTCAATTCGTTTTCAACATCTCTTAGTGCATCAATGAATACAACCGATATATGTTGCCATATATCAGTTATAGAAATCTTGCTCCCCAAAGCTAATGAATCCTCGTTATCCGGGTCTGTGTATTCCCTTTTATCTAGATTTCCAACAATTCTAATGTACTCTTCTTCGTCAAGGAAATCCGTTTGAGATCTTGATGTGTAGAAGAATTCGTAGTCCAACAATGTAATACTGTCCCTGATTAAATCAAATTCATCATTGTTATTTGCCACAAAAAGCTTTTTTCGAACTTTGCTGTTCGGTCGAATAAAGAGTGTTATTGTTCCAAAGTTTTCGCTATTACAGCGAATAAAAGATCTGACAAAGTCTTCATCTTCTTTTTCGGGAATTATAGACGCGCAGATTTCATTTTCCTTATCAAGGGATGAAATATCGACAAATGTTGCTGATATTATTATCCAGTGACCTTTCCAATTATTTAGCTCATTAGAAAAGTCTGACTCTTTTAACCGTTTGCTGTTGTAGAAATATTCACTGTCGAGAAGAATTCTAATCGCCTGCATAGCGTTGCTTTTTCCAGAATCATTCTCTCCAATGATTGTATTTGTTCCTTTTTCAAAGTCAAAGCTTGACGCAGAGTGATTTTTGAAGTTGCGAATCTGTAAGTTTTTTAAATACATCTTTGATCCTTCTTTCTTAAACGCATATTTTTAGAAGTTTTGTATAATCGTTTTTTACATTTCGGGGTGCGATGATTTGGATATTACCTCCATATCCCACCACCCAGCCGAAGAATGTCGGTGAAATGTTTGCGGAAACATACGCTGTGAAGTGCTCATCGTCAATTTTCTCGGTTTTTACTTTTGGACCGAATTTATCTATGATTCCGTACATCGCGTCTTTGTGACAGAGGAGCTTGACTTCGCTTTCATACCCGGAATACATTTTCGTTTGTGAAGCGTATTTTTGTGCGCTGAATGATTTCGGCTGCGGAACAGCTGAAAGGGATGTAACGATCAGAGCGTCAGTTTTATCAATGCGGAATGTTTTGATCATTCCTTCTTCATCTTCATAGCCGGCAAAGTAATACTTGCCGTCATCAATGATCATTGCATAAGGGGATACAAAGTATTTTTTATTTCCCTTATGTTCTTTTTTCCCTTCGACTGTGTAATTAAAGTATTTAAAGGATATTTTCTTTTTCTCAGTTATTGCTTTTGATATCTTGTTTGCATTCTTTATAACATTACTGTTCTTGGTTTTTACCGAAGCATCAATAAAAGCGGGGGAGTTTAATCCTTCCCTTGCGCTCGGTCCGACGAAAGACTCAAACTCTGAAATGAACTCCTTGGCTTTTTTGTCAGAAATGAAGTAGGAAGCGCGGACAGCATCACAAAGCATCTTAACTTCGGCCTCATTAAAAAAGCGCCTGGTAACATAGTAGCGATTCTGAATGCTGCGGTCGTGCTCGATATCGAAGAATCCGATAGAGTTCAGCATCTCTATATCCTTGGCAAGTGTCTTCCTGTCAGGATTAAATCCGAGCCCTTGCAGATACTTTTGCATATCCACGATAGTAGCATAGTGCTCCTTGTCGGTTTTATCCCAAAGGTATTTCATCAGTTCAATAAGTCTTATCTGGTTTTGTTGTTTTTCCATAAAAACACCCCATTATGTATTTACTTAAATATCATAACAAGTAAAAATAAGGATGTAAAGAAAAATTTGAAGTTTTTTGCAAGAATGTGGTCATAATTCCCCACCTCGAAAATTTTCTTTGAAAACCTATTGACACGAACATTTGTTTGATGTACAATACAACCACAACAGGCAACGACCCGTTGCAAGTATAAAGCGAGGTGCTTTTATGCTAAAAAAAGATCCGGTTCTTAAAGAAAAATAGTTGCATTTATTAATTCATTTTACAGGGAGGAAAGGCGTTCGCCATCATTTCAGGAGATAGGCAGTTATTTCAATATCAATAAGACTACTGCCTACCGATATATCCTTGAAATGAAAAACGAGGGGATGGTAGGTTATGACGGCAAGTCGATAACCACCTCGGTCACTTCGCTATGTAATTCACCGGCGAAGAACAACGCCCCTATCTGCGGCGAGATCGGCTGCGGTGACCCGACAAGCGAGCTCGAGAATATAGAGGAATATGTAAACCTCCCCGAATCAATATTCGGCACCGGAGAGTTATATATCCTCCGCGCTTACGGTGATTCAATGGTTGATTCAGGCATTGAACCCGGCGTGCTTGTCGTAATCGATAAGAATGCCAATCCGAAAATTGATGATATCGTCGTGGTTCTGAATGCCGACAATGAGAATACGCTGAAACAATATAAAGGTAAGAAAAACGGCAAATATGTTTTCGCGTATATGAATGAAGAAAAGTATCCGGGTGAGACTATTGAACTTGATTCATTTGTCTGCCAGGGAGTAGCAAAACATATGATTAAATCATTCTGAAAGTAACACGCCTTTTGGCGTTTGCTCAGCTGAAGCAGCATAACTCGAGTAACTGTTGCCAGGCGAAATATTAAATATTGCATAAGTAAAGGTTTAAGGAGTGTGATTTTATGAAAGACAGAGCAATATTTGATTTGGATACTTATGACAATACTTTGATGTTCTGCAACAACTGCGCCAACATCCTGACGGTGTTTTTCAACGTTGACGGTGTCGGCAAAGTCCACTGCCCGAAATGCGGATGTGATATGAGAGTAACCCGTTTCAGACGGAACCTCAGGACCGAATTGTATCCTCCGAAGGGATATACCTTTATTGATATTCCGGGCTGTGTTCATTTCAATACAAAAACAGGTTGATTCTTATACAATCGAATAAAGAAAGACGGTGCTTTAAACGGTATGGTAACCGGCGAGGCTGATTTCTCAGCTGACGGACGCGAAGTAAATCCATAAAACGCATTGCATTCGCCGCCGACAAGGTTAATACCAGACATACGTGGAAACGCCCTCGGCAGAAACAGACGACCTACGGGTTGAATTCTGTTCTCTGTTGGGGGCGTTTTGTTTTTTTATCACAGATGAATAAATAAGAGGAGGAATAACAATGTTTGACACATCATAACCTGCACTTTATTACCGTAACAATTCTATTATGAAAAGAGGCGAAAAATATAGAAGCTGCATTAAAAGAAATGACCGTTCCCGGTATGCCTGTTGGCGCAGGCACGGAACAGTCACCTAAAACTAACAAATTAAGTATAGCACAGGACGATGACAATTGCAACCCTCTTGCGGAAGTGAAGATTTTTCTCGCGGAAAAGGATAAGAGAGAGGCGGGGGTTATTCCTACAAAGCCGTGCCTGTCTGTCACCAACCTTAACGACCTTTACAGCTACTCGTTCAAAGGTACTCCGCCGATTATCGAAAACTTCCTTTATCCGGGAGTTCAGATTTTCGCCTTTATGCGTGAGAACGGCAAGAGCATTGATGATCTTAAGAGAGCTTTCGCAAAGCGCAACATTTCCGAACCGGGAGGAATAAACCATGTCCAGAGACGCGAAGAGTCAGATTGATGAGCTTTCTTCCGAGCAGGAAGCAAATGCGAAAAAACTGAGGATGTATCAGGATAAGGTTAAAGCCCTGGAAGCGAAAGAGGAACTGCTGACTAAAAAAGGCAGAAACAAATTCATTTTTTCGCTCGGGCTTAAGGCCGAGAAATGCATTCCCGATGCGGAATATCTTACCGATGAGGAGCTGCGTATCATATTCAATTACGCATTTGATACGCCGGAGGTAAAGAAACTTATAGCACGGTTCTCTGCGGAGAACAGGGAATTACGGAAATAACCCCATAGCAACCTGTTGCTATGCGCAATTATACACCGAAGGTGCCATTGCGCCCTGAAGGGGACGTTCGGCTCCGCTCACTTACAGACAAAGGGCTGACGCCCCTTCGCAACAGGTGTTGCTACCCCAATTTATTACAAGGAGATGATTCATATATAGCGTGTCCGCATTTTAAAATTACAATCAGAAACCGTATGAGTTCTTCCGCTCTTGCCGGCGCCGCTTACGCCGCGGGCGAAAGACTGTTCAGCGAATATGAACAGCGGTTAAAGATTATACAGATAAGAAAACCGAGGTTTTGTATTCCGAGATACTTCTTCCTCCGAATGCTCCGGGAAAGTTTTTTGACAGAGAGACACTCTGGAACTCAGCCGAGTCTGTTGAAACAAGTTACAATTCTCAGCTCGCGAGAAATATTGTTGCCGCACTTCCGAATGAAATTCCGAAAGAGCAGCTGCCCGGACTTGTGAGAGAATTCTGCGAAGAGCAGTTTGTGAAAAAAGGAATGTGCTGTGATTTTTCAATTCACGATAAAGGCGACGGCAACCCTCACGCGCATATTCTTCTCACTCTCAGGTCACTGGATGAAAACGGAAACTGGATGCCCAAGTGCAGGAAAGAATACGATCTCAATGAAAACGGAGAAAGAATAAAACTGCCTTCCGGCGAATTCAAAAGCCACCGCGTTGATTTAACCGACTGGAACAAAAGAGAAAACTGTGAACTCTGGCGCAGCGAATGGGCGAAGATACAGAATAAATATTATGAAAAAAATAATATAGATGTACGTATCGATTTACGCTCATACGAGAGACAGGAGATTGACAAACTTCCGTCGGTTCATCTCGGACCGTATGCATCCGGTCTGGAGAAACAGGGTGTTGAAACCGAGCTCGGTAATTTCAACAGAGCCATTGAGGAACACAACAAAGAAAAAATGACTCTGCTTGAATTAATCGGAAAGATCAAATCGGTCATTTCCGAAATTGCCGATAAGCTTCGCAGGCTCAAGACCAATTCAGTCAAAGAACCAACACTTACGGAAATACTTCTCGACTATCTTGAAATCCGCAAGAGCGGGAGAAGCGACTGGGGCTTTTACGCAAAAAGAAACTGCACTATAAAAGATCTCAAGGAAGTTTCAGCGGCTATAGTTTTTCTGAGCAATAACAATCTGAGAACCGTCAAAGATCTCAGGCGGATAATAGATTCCGCAGACAAAAAGGAAAAAATCCGCAAAGAGATGAAAGACACAAAACAGATTATTGTAAAGCTCAGGGATATTTATGATACTGAGGAAACATACGGCAAGTATCTGAAATCTTTTTTCAAAGACGGTTACTACAAAACCCATAAAGAACAGATTGACAGATACCGTAAAGCCGAAAAATATCTTAAGAGCCGCGGTTACGATTCGCTGACAAATATTGAGCCGTTTGAAGCGCAATATGACAGACTCAAGGCTGAATACAAATCTTTCGGCGATGATGTTCCCGAAAAGAACAGTGATAAATACAAAGAGCTGTATCACATCAGCAGAATTGTTTCAACCGTTCTTGACGATATGGATATTCAGTCAGAGAGCGCCCAGCCGGAGAAGAAAAGGGAATCCGTGCTCGGAAAGCTTGAAAAGAATAAAGAGAGAGTCAGGCAAAACGAGGCGGAGAAATCTCAAAATACACACAGGGGCAAAAGCTATACCCCGGAAAGGAATTGATATATGGAGAAAAGAATAAGAACAGTCAATACCGCCTTTGAGGAAATCAAGGCAAAAGATCCCAACAGCGCCATTACCAAAACCGCTATAAGAAGGCTGCTCAGTAACGGCACAATTCCCTCAATAAACATCGGCAACAAGGTTATTTTCAATATGGATGATCTGGAGAATATCCTTGCCGAAGCAGTCTGAAAAACGATTATGTTTATTGATAATTATATAAAAATATGCTATTATATGCGTAATCGTGGCAGCATGATATACGCCGGGAGGAATTAAATAATGGCGTATTATAAAAAGCGAAAAGGTTATTATGAACTGCGCGCTTATGACGGCAAAGACCTTAACGGCAAGCCGATTATGCGCTACAGAACCTTCAGGCCTCCGGAAGGCCTTACACAGAATCAGCTGAATGTTCTGCTTGATGAACAGCTCGAGGAATTTGAAAGAGACCTCAAAAAAGAGAACCGCATAAACGGTTACTCGACTTTTGAAGAGACAGCCGATTTTTGGATGGAAACCAACGGCAAAAACAGATTGGCTCCGAAAACCTATGAGAGATACAACGAATTGCTTTATCGCATTTACCATTCTCCTATAGGTAAGACGAAAATCAAGGATATTGATCCCCAGGCACTGAACTGGTTTTATCGTGAGTTGGCAAAACCGGGAGCAAACAGAAAAACCGGTGAAGGACTTTCGGCAAAGACCATCCGTGAACACCATAACGTTATATCAAGAATACTTGAAGCGGCGTGGAAATGGGGAGCAATAAAGGAAAATGTCGCCAGAAGAGCCGATCCGCCTTCGGTAAGGCATAAAGAAATTGACTGTATGAACGAAGACGAAGTCGCAGATGTTCTCAAACTTCTGGAAGAAGAGCCTATACAGTACAGAACGATGATAACACTGCTCATAATCTACGGATGCCGTAAAGGTGAGCTGTGCGGACTTGAATGGAAAGATATCGATTTCAAAAAGCGTGTCGTTCATATCAGGCGCTCCTCGCAGTATGTCAACAAGCAGATAATCACGAAGGAACCCAAAACCGAGAAGAGCAAACGTGAAGTTTCAATGGACGGTTATTCTGCCGCTTTGATGCAGGAATATAAAAAGTGGCAGGATGAAAAACGAATTGAAGCCGGAAGCCTTTGGACTGAAACGGACCGCCTCTTTACCAAAGCGGACGGAACACCTATTCATCCCGATACTGTCGGTGACTGGTGGGATAAGTTTCAGAAGAAACACGGACTTACGCATCATTCCCTTCATTCGCTCAGGCACACAAGCGCATCTATTCTTATTGCGAATGATACGGATGTTGCTACTGTATCCGGCAGACTCGGTCACGCCAACGCAACAACAACCCTCAAAATTTACACTCATCAGTTCAAGACGAGGGATGCATCTGCGGCGGCAATGATGGGTAACTTTGTAGAATCCGCACTCGGCATTCAGCCTCCTGAGCCGATACAGCCCGTTTTCACTGTAATTAAAGGCGGACTTGAGGCGAAATACGGTTAAATAGTGGTGAAATATGTGGTAAACGGTCGAAAAAAATGCTTTCTTCCGTTTGCCACGACACCTGAGAACCGTTTAATCACAAAGGATTATAGATAATCCCTTTTCAAAAACCTCAGATTTGACCTCCGGGTTTTTACCGAAAAAGGTCAGAAAAAACCGTCCTTCAGTACGGCTTGAAAAATGCTGCTGAACCAACGGAAAGGCCTATAACGCCTTGATTCCCCGAAACCGACAAAAATTGACAATGTTTCACGATGGAAAAAGCAGTTGAACACTGTTGAAAAGCCAAAATAGTGGTGAAAATATGTGGTATTTCGGTCCGAAAAAAAGAATCACCGCCGATGCTTAAAACCTGCAAAGTCTTAAGTATCAACGGTTTTCCTTTGGTTGCGGAGGGAGGATTTGAACCTCCGACCTCCGGGTTATGAGGGCTCAATTTAAGCCAAATTTCTTCATTTTTATCAATTTAGGCGGATTTTTTCAGTATGTTTCCACAAAAGCGAAGATATTTAACTGTGCAAAAGATACAAATCAAAAATAACAATATTTTTCTGAAGCAGAATATTGAAGCAAAACTCTGAAGCAAAAATTGTGAAGCAATTGTGCTGTTCTGAAAAACCCGGAGGTCAGCGTTACAGATTAATAAATATGCAAAAAGAGGCCGTTTCAACCGCAACGGCTTCTTCTGTCTCATGATTTAAGTGCAGTTATTGGGATTCTTTCGATAGATTTTGAGCACCATTTCATGTTTTTGACGAACTTACTTCAGATTTTTCGACAGATTGGCTTCCGCTTTTTGCAGGGTGAGAATAATTACATATTTGAGGATACTACTTCAAGCGGAGCCGACACCGGCTCCGTATATTTTTCATTATAAGCTCACATCTCAATGTTATATTTTCACTTGACAAACTAACATTACAATAGTATAATACAGCTGAAAGGGAGTAATACTATGATTATCTATCACGGATCCAAACACATCATTAAAACGCCTGAGTACGGGAAGGGTAAGCCGTATAATGATTACGGGCTTGGCTTTTATTGCACGGAATACCTTGATCTTGCTAAGGAATGGGCTTGTGATAACGAAGGCGGTGGGTATGCAAACAAATATGAGCTTGATATCGAAGATTTGAAAATACTTGATCTTAACGGAAGTGATTTTTGTATACTTCATTGGATTTCCATTCTGCTGAACAACCGCAAGTTCACATTGGATAACGATCTTGCCGTGCAGGCAAAGGACTATATTCTGAAGAATTTCCAGGTCAACACAGAAGGTTTTGATATCATCAAAGGTTATCGTGCGGATGACTCCTACTTCTCTTATGCCCGGGATTTTTTACAGAACGCGATCTCTGTGAAACGGCTTTCGCAGGTTATGAAGCTCGGTAATCTCGGCAACCAAATTGTGTTGATTTCACCAAAGGCTTTTAATGCAATACACTTTCTCGGCTTTGAAGAGGCACCGCAGGAAATCCACCTGCCTCTTCGTAAAAAAAGAGATGAGTTGGCTCGAGCTGCTTATTTGACCAACAAGCAAGGAACTGCGTTTTCCGCTGACGATCTTTATATGATTGATATTATCAGAAACGAGATGAAGGCTGATGATCCACGCTTACAATGAAATGTACCTTCCGGGTGTTATGAAAAATCTTGCGGCACTGGCGGATTTGGCAATTAACGCAGAAGGGCTTGACGCTGACGAGTTTGGCAAACTGTTTGCCTTGTCAGATGTCGCTAAAAAGATTGAGCATGCCATACCCGATATGCTTGCAGGCAAATCGGCAACCGAAATGCTTGCGCGTATTCTCAACAAAAACATTAGTTATACGAATGTTCCTATGGATCGCACTCCCGAATACTGGGCGGGCTGGATACTGGCAAGAGTGCAATGGAAACTCGGAAAAACGTTTGCGGAAATTCTGTCAGTTATTCCGCTTTCCTCATTGATTGCGCTGTACCACCCCTATCATGAGGCGGATGACAGCAAAACCGTTGACCTTATCAGCAGCAAATTTCCACCGAAGGAGTCGGCACTGAAACAAATCCGCAAGTCAAGAAAGCTTACGCAAGAACAACTGGCGGCTCTCAGTGGTGTAAATATTCGATCAATCCGCTCCTATGAGCAAGGCGATAACGATATCGCCAAAGCTCAGGGAGAAACCCTGCAAATGCTTGCGCATACCCTTGATTGCACTATAGAAGAATTACTTCAATAGCAAAAAGATACCGTGTATAATTCACGACTATCGGCGAAAATATCATTTTTGCAAAGATAGACAAGAGCATCCATAATCGCATTATGTGCTGAAAGTGCGGCGACTTGATTGAAAATGAATAGAGGCACGATTTAAATTGTTGCTTATGTGGAGTCTGCTCTGTTGACGGCGGGAATGATTGTCTCCGACGGGGTATAAATTTCTAAAACCTGCAGGAGATGAGGGGGATTGAACCGCTTACCTCTTGAATGCCATCGGGTTCAAAGCCTTGAAACGATTGGATTTATTTGAATTTACTTGAATTATTACCATTTTTTGATGACAATTTGCTTGCCGATTATTAAAATAAACACAATCATTATTTTCAGTTTCAAGTAAAAATCAAGTAACGCCTTTTTCATTGTCGGCATTTTTGAACAGAGTATCCTATCCATCTTCTTATTAGGTTAAAATTTGAAATGTGCGATCCGGCAAATCGCACAGTAGCGAAATAAAACCTCCTTTGCAAAATGGAAGCGTAAAGGAGGTTTTGCTATGTTTTAACAGATGAGTGGCACCTATATGTAGCAGGGCGATTATTTCCTGCCGGATCTCAAATTACCGCCCGAAGAAGAACGCCCCATTGGCGTGTGGGGCCAGCGCAGGCTGCGCTATCTCCGGGAGCATCGTCCCATCCTCTATACCAACCTGAAAACCAGCGGCCAGCTCCGTTCCCTCCTTGCCGACGTTGAGGAACAAGCCAACACTCTTTTCCTTCGGTTAGTCAAAGACTACGCCGCCTCCGAAGGCGTCACTGAGCAGCTAAAGGCGGAACAGCCTATGGAGTGGGTGCGGAGGATGAATAACATCCGTGATCGAGCAACCAAAGTGGTCAATGCTGAAGTGGTGTTCATGTGATGTGAGGAAACGAAAATACCATATGCATCTTAACAATGATAAACACTACTTCATAATTCAATGCCTACTCAATTATCATAATAAGCTAATATCTCAAGTTTAATACACCGATATCATCGATGATCTAATAATAAAATACACAAAATAGCAACAGACACGGGAGGAAACCTCTCGTGCCTATTACTTTTATCTCATTACATTTCTTTTATGTTGTAACAGATCGATTGCTTCCATTAACTTTCCATGTGCAGGATGCTTGTCCGTTATTTTTTTGCATAATCCCCGCATATTCAACAACAAATAATCTAACCGATGTAATTGATTGTTCAAGTCAACCTTTTCGTAAAACGCTTTAATGGTACTATCACTTTTCTTTTCTTCACTAATTTTTATATAGTAATTATCGTCTCTAATGAAAGCTTCAGTTATCTCTTCTTCGTCGGGATGAATTTTGTGGAGCTCTTCATCCAAGAATTCCAAATCTCTTTTTGCTCTATTGCAATCGTAGCAGGATAGAACCAAGTTTTCTATGTATCCTGCTTTAGCTTTGCTTTTACCAAAGCGATCTGCTTCTTTGGGAATTAAATGATCAATCTCAAACATTTTCCACGGCATAATTTCAGTAGATACACCACAATAAGCACATTTTCCGTTATACGCTTCTATAAACTGCTGTTTAAACGGCTCATCGTTATTTGAAATATATTTATGCATATCTCGAGCTCTAGGATGTTTTACAGAAATTGAATCTTTCACATCACTTTTCTTTTTCGCCAGATCTGTTAACTTAGGACAATATTTTGAATTTCTATAATCATCAGCCATTTAAACTCTCCTGTATTTCTTTAAATGCTATAATCAATCTGTCTATATCAGCCGTGGTTAACTTATCATATGTATTTGTTCCTTTTAAGGTGGCAATAACTTTATCTTTCAAAACGTCTTCCCACGTGTCATTTTTCTTGACCAAATCAGTTAGTAGACGATATTGTTGAATATCAGCTACCGCCTGATTAATGATTTTAGGGAGTTTTGAAGCATAGTATTCCGAAGCAGATCCAGTGAAAGATTTATCATATTTTGCAATTTTTCGGATTTCTGAATCTGTACCATTCTGTGTGATAACAATTACTTCAATGAAAGGAAATAACTTTTTGAGTATCAGTTTAAACTCTTCGCCAGTAAATTTCACATTAGCGGCAGTACGATTTTCAAAAAGCCACGAGTCAATTAGAATAATATTCGCACTGCTAACTCGTTGATCGGAAAGTAGACTTTCATATCCATCTTCAGGTTTAAATATTATTTCCGAAAAAACAATTTCATAATTATCACCTTGAAATTCTTCATCCAAATATCTGGTCAAAGCTGTTTCGGGATTATCGTCGATATATACTAAAGAGTACTTATCCATTATCTTAATCCTCCTATGGTAAATTCGATATAAAAACCGTTATTACCATCTATTTTAGTGATTTCACCGCCAGACATTGTAATAGTATTATTTACTATCCACATGCCAAGCCCGTGTCCTTTTTTACGTGTAGTCTCATGAACCTCTAGTATCTTTTCTGGATTTTTTGAATACTTTTTATCCAATCCTTTTCCACTATCGGCATAAGACAATAACAGTACACTTCCAGAGAGAGCTATACCAATCGATATATCCAAATGATTAAGACTTTCATTTTGCTGTATGCTATTGAGGATTAGATTATCAAAAATAACTTGAAAATAATCTTCCGATATCATAAAGCAAATATCATCATCCATATTTATTGAAATACTGATCCAAGCATAATCATCTTCCCAGTTTTTCTTGATCCGTTGAATAATATCATTAACACTTTGCCAAGATGGTTCAAATTGTTTCTTTTCTATTTCTGAAAGCATCGTATTCATAAAAGCCAACAATTTTGAGCTTACTTGTTTGTTGATTTCTAAAAGATAAGGTACATTTTGATAAGATTTTTCGGTATGCTCAGGTGAAGTTAATTCATCCCACATATCAAACTTTTTCAATGTGGCGACAATATTATCAATATTGTCAGCAATTGAATTTCTATCATTTCTCATTTCATGTGCAATTGATGATGCTTTCAAGCCGACTGTTGCCAATACATTCAGGATGCGAACATCATATTTATATCTTGTTTCAACATTATCACGCTCACGTTGTGCTTCTGTGTGTGCTTTCTGATATGCTTTGATTTCTGTCGCTAACTGTATTGTTTCTTCTCTGGTTAGTTTCGCAGCAGAACTGGGATCTGATACTATTTTTTCGCTGACAGGAGATACTTTCTCCTCAGGAGGTGCATTTTTTACATTTATATGTCGAATAATGTTCTGACGATATCTCTCGAATTCTTTAATGCCAGCAAGAATAATTTCAACAAACAGCTCATAATAAATATTCTCGTCCAATCCTTGCCTGTTCGAAAGGTCTTGCAGTACGGAATTCCTTCGTTTGTCAATTTCAACTTTGCCAGCTATTTGGTTTTCTCTAACACGCCAGGAACCAGTCGGATGAGTTGCTGCAGCGGGAGATTTTCTTGAGCGTTTTCCAAATCCAAGCCAGTCTTTTTTACCCTCATAGGAGGAAATACTAAAGGCGTTTCTGTAGAGTATTACACCTTTCAGGGAATCACAGGGCAAAGTGTGGTGTTTGTATAAGAACTTGCCGACATCGTCTCTTGTCGGGCTAATTGTAAAAGAGAACTCGGCTGAAAAATCACCCAATCTTTCCAGATTGTTTTTCAATTCATCTTCGGATAGTTCCCACTGATCAATGGCCTTGAGCTCATCAAAAGCATTTACTATTTGATAAAAATGTTTTAAATCAATGCCCTTGCAATATTTTTCAGCTTCTTCCAGAAACTCATCAGATACTATTTCGGTCGTTAAGACCTGGTTTTGACTGTCGTATTCAAGATTAATTTTAGCCAAGCAATTAATCCCCGGAGTTAGTTCTGTAATATATGGTGTAACCTCTTTTTCAACATCAGGATGAGATACAAAGATCTTCATAGAACTGTCGTTATAAGTTTTTGAAAGGAACATAACCAGGTTTTCTACCTTCCTTTTGTTCCATTTAGCACGTAAACCTCTTATTACTATCTTTGTGCCACGATTATTGAGAGTGCTGTCAACGGAGACTGAAGATGAGTTCCAATCCGTTTCCCATACCACGCAAGGAGATTCATCTCTTTTTGACACTACAACGGCAGCTTCTCCAAGACGAGCTAATGCAAACCGGCCAACACCTTTAGATCCTGCAAGCACTCTGACCTGATTGTTATCAAGTGTTGTTGTATAGTCCTTTGTACTTTTTCCTACGTGCATCCACTTCTGCTTAATGTCATCGACATTCATGCCCATTCCATCGTCAAGAACCAAAAGCATATCATCTTCGAAAACAAGTTTTACAAAAGAGGCACGGGCATCGTAGGCGTTTTTGACAAGCTCTAATACGGCGGACTCATCAGTAGAAAAGTTTTGAACACCCAATAATTCAGCAATGGTTTTGTCTTCGATAATATACTGAAGTTTTTCCATCTCATTGCCCTCCTACAAATCTAAAGTTGTTGATGTCTTTGCAAGTAATTCTTATAGATTTCCCATTAACACTAATTCCAATTGTTCTGATATAATCCATGAATTGCTCGCCTCTAAGTATTGCAATTGCATCGTCCAAACTGTAGTTCGAATTCTTTACTGTAATGTAAATACCAGAATAAGGAATAGTGTCTTTGTCGATTTTGTGTATCTCCACTTTGCGAGTGGTTACAGTGGACACAAGAAGCTTTTCAGTATTTATGTGAGATAAGGCTTGTGATCTTCCGTACTCAAACCAAGCTGCATTTTTGTCACTATCTCTTGCTGCAAGCTCTTTTGAAAATAGTCTTAAATGCTTAGTTGCATTGGGAAACAATTCTTCGAACTCTGCTGCAGTATAACGAATAAGACCTGATTCATCATACTTATAAGGAAAAATAATATATTTTTCTGTCTGATATTGTAGTGATCTGGGACTTACTGCTCTATAAACCACATCAGGTTCTATCTGTTCTTTATGGATATCCTCTTTACTTAGCAAAAATGCTTTATTGAGTAGAGTAGCTATCGATATAGATGCATTAAAAAGATCTCCAAATCGTATTGTTGCACCAGTGCAAGGCAATTCACTATTAAAAGTCCATTTATCACATAGTGCTTTTCTGCTTATGACACGATCTTGCTTATTTGTAAGGTTTTTATAATGAACATCATCAGAAATGCTATCTTGCTCGTATAAAAACAGGCTAACAGATGTTAATGTCTTGTCAAATAGCTTTTGGTTAGGATAGTCATATATTGCAGAAATATGCTCCTTCAATTTATCTCTAAGTTTCTGAGCAAATACATTTTTATAAATATTGTTTGGTATAAGTTGTACTAACTTGCCTGTGTCTTTAAGTAGGTCAATTCCTAATTCGATAAAAGCATAACAATAATCAAATTTTCCATCAGAACAAGAATCAAATTTTTCCCTAAGGTTTTTTCGGCTTTCGGTGTCCATTTCTTTGTAAGAAATATACGGCGGATTTCCGACAATAAAATCAAATTTTGTATTAAGCTCAATTTCAAGTGCATTTCCTTGGAATAGGTTCCAATCGACTTCAGGCAATCCAAACTGGTTAGTAATATCATTGAGCTCACACTTGCAGTTATTAAAAAGCGCCTCATCCAATTCAATACCAAAAATATCATTTGAAAGGCCTTGAGAAATGGTATACCCATCATACCCATCATTTATTGCACTTTCAATATATCTTACAATAATGGCCTTTAGAATGTTACCGGTGCCAAATGAGTTCTCTAAGATTGTCTTACCCATTAGGTTATTGGTATAGCCTGCTAGATCCAGCATTGTATCAACAAGAGTATCAGGAGTAAACTTCTGACACTTTGCTTTATTATTCCCAGTTTTCAAAATCGAACTCATTTTATCACCATTTACTAATAAAGTAATTGTACATTATCAATCCATAAGTTCCAGTACCAAAACCATGGAAATGATTGCATCATAAACTCTTATGTATAGAAAAGTTTTGCTCAGATAGTGCGATAGTATTGTAATAATCTTCGTTTTAGCTATCATTCCAGTTTATGCTGGATATCGTTCAGACGCTCACCCTTGACATATTCCGGGAAGGACAGGTTGGTCAGCATGTAAATTACGCCTGTTTTATCCATCGCTTTTTCCTCTACTCGTTTGTCTCGTTCTCTTCCTGTTTCGGATTTGAAACAGGATGGACCTGGCTGGCTTCTGATGTACGCGTTTCTTTCTGTGCCTCTAAACACTTGCGGTATAGCGTGGGTTCAATCATCATGTCATTAATTGGCCGTAGCGACGGGGCATAGCCAACCATGCCATGAATCAGTCTACAGTATGTACTAAATTGCTGAAAACATTTATAATCATTGTCTTTCGACCGGTAGGTTGCCCTCGCAAGATCACACATGCTCAAGATCGTAGATAATGCCTGGATATCTTCTTGGCAAATAATCCCCGATTCCAGCAGCATAGCTTCTTGGCTTTTTACCGCAAAAACCTGTTCCGCTAGATCGTCGAATAAAACCATTAGACTACGGATAAATGATGGAAGTAGAGCCGGATCATTCATCGACTGTTTATCTACAGTCTCTATCCACTCATACCATTTTTTCGAATCCGTATAGTGATCTTTTTCTGCGCTTTCAAGAATAAGGAGTTGGAGCCCATTGTCAAAGACGTGATAAAGATTAGACAAAAGGGTTTTACGGTGTTCAACAGCTTTCTTGTTCAACTGTTTGCAGTTTGCCACATCAATTAACCAAGCTACAACAATGGAAGCAATTCCACCGCATGTAATACTTGTCCAAATCGTAAAAGCCGCATCACAGCCTTGAACTAATAACGAGAGGACTGTCAGGGCAATGGCTCCGAGCAACAACAATAAATACAGTTTGTTGTTGGGAGCAATTGCTTTTGCTTTCACTGTTTCTTGTTTTTTCTTCTTAATCCAATTCAACAAGAGAGGTCCCTCCTTCATGCTGCTGCATAGGTTGCATAGTAAGAAAGGCAAGGGGAATACACTCACCCCCGTTGAACTGCTGCAGTTGCTTGTCAATATTGTCCGCATATCCAATCCTTATTTTATCCATGGAAACTCTCCTCAAGCAAAAGTCCAGAAATAAAACCGCTATTGTAAACTCATGCACTTCTCATACGCCGCCATAAATATTCGACAAAGCGCTCCGTCAGAACATAATCAGGCAATCTTCTATACTGAGTTACTTGATCTATAAATCGCATATGCCGCTTCTCTAGTCCGTTGTTAAAGAGAAGCTCTCCAGTCTCGCTGAAGGTAATCATGTGTTCATCAAACATCTTATGATGATTTTCGCAAAGCCATAGTCCGTTCTCCCCATCAATTGCACGCTTTACTTTTTCTTCAAATGGCATTGTCCTCTCGCGTTTAATATCTGCAACAGGCCAAATATGTGCCCCTTGGATCAATTCAGGTATTTCGCAATTGCAAAGTACGCAATGTTTGCGTCCTAGTTTCTCAAGAAGATTGAATGTATATCGAGGAGAGCGAAGACTGTTCTGCGTTTCAAAAATCGTTTTCTCTAATGTCATATCAGTGGGTATTACATCAATAACACCCATCTGCCTAATAACACTAAGACTTGAAGCGGGTAGTTCTTTCAAGTCGCCTTCCAACACTTCAAACAGCTTAATGGCTTGGCCGTCTCTCCATAGATTAGCGGCAGCATAACACATCAAACTTGTTTCATACTTATTAGCGCCATATGTTTTTCCGTAGATTTCAATCTGTCCTTGATCGCCCTTGGTAATGTAAGATGAGTTATTGCTTCTATTTCGTCCAGCATTAATACGCCTGTTGAACATAATATCTTCGATGGAATTAAACGGAGTAATACTATTGGAAAGCGCAGTATCGGCATTTAGAAAGTGAAATCCAACTGTAGCCATTAGCCTATAAATCAGCATCTGATAATCTGTTTCTGCATTGCCTTCAAAGCTTAGAAAATAGTAGTAGAGTTTTTTGTTTGGATATGAATTACTATGGTACATATTAAATGCAGTTGGGACGCTTTGCACACTTGAATTTCTGCCTCCAATACTCTTTTCAGAAAAAGAGATATAGTGTGCCGTACGGTTATATAGCATTATAGCCATACGTCCTTTGTTGTATGTTGCTTCTACAAACTCATCTTTGTAATTGTTATCGACGTAATCATATGTAAATGATGATTCTCCTGTGATGCGATAACAAACATCAGAAAGGACATCTGGTGTAACAACATCACTAAATAAAACGCCAGTAACTGATGACTTCTGTAAGTTTTTCTTGACTATAAAGTGCGGCTTAGTCATAGTTAACAATCAAAACCTCCTGTCTGCGACTACCAGAAATACCGATAATGTCTCCTAGCTGTATAGTCTTATAGTTTTTCTCTTTTACCCATCTCAGTAGGTTTTCATTCGTCTTACCACGATGGGTGATTACATAAGACAGCATAAATCGAATCCCGTTCTCATTAAGCTTATCAGCAAAACAAAACAACTCATTTTCAAGGTTCTCATTCCATCCATTGAACCCACGTTTGCCGTCATTATAAGAACCTGTTGTTAGTTTATACGGTGGATCGAGATAAACAAAGAAGTCCCCATGTAAAGCTTCGATAACGTCCTTGTAGTCTTCACTATAAAACTCTACATACTTCTCTTTTATAACTCTAGAGAAGCTGATCAGTTTCTCAAGCACTTTGTCATTGAACCACCGCATGCCTACAGGGTTGTTAAAATCATGGGATCCGTTAAACCTGATTTGCTGCTGATAACCATATAGAATCACAGTAAAGAGAAGTTTCGGGTCTCTTTTGTTTTTTGGCAATGAATTATAGTAGGCTCGTGCAGCTTGATAAGCTTCTGAATTAGCCTTCTTTAGGCCAAACTTGTTGATCATCCGCCTCACATAAAGCAGAAACTCATACGTATCAGTATCCCTAAACGATTTGATTAGATCCGTTACAAAAAAGTTTACATCGTTGTATATAAGTCGATCGGCTTCTATATTAATGCCTACATTAAACCCGCCCCCAAAAACATCACAGAAAGCTCCTAAGTGTTCTGGCAAATATGTTATAATAGCAGGAACAATTTTAGCCTTGCTCCCTATGTAGTTGAGTGGTGATTCAAATTGTATCTCGGCTTCATCACGTTTCTCTACAAAAAACAAGTATTCGAAATGCTGCTTGTTATTATTTGACTTCCAATTCTGATATTTTTTGTAGGAAATCTTTTTGCACATGTATGTATTGGGCTTTCCGTATCTTTTTAGAGAAGCTTCTATAAACTCCTTGGACATAAAACCATCATTGCTGTAACTGAGGATGATATACTTCGCTTTCGTTTTTGCAATAATTCTATCAAAGAGAATATGTGCCTTATACTCTTTTGACCAATCAGAACGCATAGGAGCCGTACTTCTGGACCCAGTAACCGCACTTATAGAAGGTTCATCATTTAGAATTAACGTTTCTAGAAGGTGGTATTGAGTTCCATACTGGTTCTGAGTATAGGGCGGATCTAGATACAGAATATCGCAATTAACATTTTCAATTATGTCTTCAATCTTGTCGTTATACACAGAAAGCGAATGACAAGTGTTTGGATTAAAACTCACCTTTTCAAACACAATTGGTTTAAGAGCTCGTGCATCCCACTTTTTCAGGAAAGCCCCGTAGACCCCAGCGGTATTTGAGACGCTTGAAACTGATTCAATTAAGCAAGCCAACAAGAATGCGTATTCTTCCTCTGTAATCTGATTATTATGCCATTCTTCAATTTGCCAGCGGAAATAATCAATACGCCCTGCATTTTCAGGCGTAAAATACATTCTCCCTGTTTCGGTCGGTGCATAGTTCCTATAGAAAAAGCCATGGCGGACTTCTGAGTTTCCGTTAAGATAGGCAAAGGGATCAAAACCAAGTTTCTCAAATGTGCACGATGGTGCGCAAATTCTTCCCTTTGTATATTCCACGGACCACTTTAGGATATCATTGATTATTATCGAATAGTTGTTCTTGAGATGATCAGATACTGAGCCAGATCCGCAAAAAGCATCAAAGAAAGAGAGGCCGCTAATGCTCAATCCTTTTTCTTCCAAAAGGCTCTGAATCTCATTAACAATCGATTCTTTATTTCCTAAATATCTCATTTTACTTTTTCACCTTTTACTTTTCTTTCTCCGGCACGAATTCCATGATGTCGGCTATCGTGCTTTCGTGTGTCTTTACGATTTCAATACAATTGCAATGATATATAATGTTTCAAATCGGAACGATGTTATGTCTTACTATTCAAATCCGAAAAGTCGGAATTGAACATGATTTCTTCCGGAAGTTCCTTCTTGTGCAGGAACATCAGCATATAAATCGGGAAGTAGGTGATTTTGTCTGAGACCTCAATATTTCCGTTGCAGAAAACATAGCCCTCGCTGATACCGTAATCCGTCAGATTCAGCACATTATCCATCGCATTATGGCGGTAATAGTCCTTGCCTGATTTAATTTCAATCGGCAATATCTTTCCGTCCTCTTCAATCACAAAATCAAGCTCTCCGAATTTCTTGCTGTTGTAGTAATAGAGCGTATATCCGTGGGCGGTCAACTCTTCGGCAGCGACGTTTTCGTAAACCGAGCCGAAGTTGATCGCCGTTTCATGCTGCAAAATCTTGAGCTGTATCTCGTTTCCGTATTGCGCGGCGAGCAGGCCGATATCATTTGAAAACAGCTTAAAGAGGTTTTGCGACTTGGAGAGCAGCAACGGCACAGTCGGTTCATCTACCACATTTGCCGGAAGCGCCACACCCGCATTCTTCAGCCACAGAAAGCTGTCGTAATATTTATCAAACCGCGCTTTTTCATTGAGATTTTTCAGAATAAACCGCTTGTTTTTTGAGTTCAGCTCGCTGGGAATCAAATCAAATATCTCATTGAGATACAAACGGTTTTTTTCGTCATATTTTGAAATATCGCGCTTGTAAAGCCGGATGATCGCGTTTTGCGCATCGGCGACTTTGCGGAGATTTTTTGTTTCCAAATAAGCGGAGACTGCCTCCGGCATACCGCCGACGATAAGGTAAAGTTCAAATAACGCTGTCATTCGCTCATGAATAAACTTATCCACAGGCTTTCTCTGTTCAAACGAATCGCGAAGCGCATCAATGACATTTGTGCCTACGCCGTTTGCCAGGGCGAATTCCTCAAAATCAAGAGGAAACATCGTGACAATATCCATATATCCTACCGGAGCGGAAATAATATCTTTGAATACAGTCCCGAGCAGTGAGCCGCTGAGAATAAATGAATATTTGCCATCCTGAACAAGGTATTTGATCTGGGTGATCAGTTCTTTGCATTCCTGAACTTCGTCAAAAAAGATAATCGTCTTACCGGGGATCATACGATCTCCGAAAAGGGCGGAAAGGCGCAGCAAAATCTCATCTGCACCTTGCGCGTTTTCAAACAGCGTAATATAATCCGGATTCTCGATAAAATCCATTTTTATTACGCTTTTATAGTTTGCCTTTGCAAACTTTTCGATTATATAAGACTTTCCGACCTGACGGGCGCCGGTAATCATCAGCGCCTTTTTCGGATTGCCTTTATAGAACTCTTCAATTTTTTTTGTGATTTTTCGTTGGAGCATTTTTATCCTCCTGCGATAATGTTGCCACTATAATAACACAAATCCGCGAGATAATCAACTCATTATTTACACTTTTCCACGGATTTTATATCGGAATTTTGCACTTTTCCCGATCGCGTTATTAGTATAAAGTTAAACTGATTTTTGCTTTTTCCTGTTTGGAAAGCACGCTTCCAACCAATCGGTAAACTCTGTGGGAGTGATTTTGCCGTCGGAGCATTCATCGCGTTTGACGATTGCTTCATATTTCCAATTTTTGAAATCCTTTTCTTTTATTTGGCGCACTTTTACCCGAGCAGCATATCGTTTATAATACTTATGATAGAGGGCGATGGCTTCATTGCCCTCTGTTTTCTTTTTGTAGTTTTCCTGTGCGGCAAGGTCTTTGCAGGTGCGGTTGGTACCGTCTTCAATACGGTCGCAGTAGTTTGTATCGTAATTGCCTTTCATTATGAAATATCTGCCGCACCGTTTGCATTTACGAAAATGGATGTTTTCTTCCAGCATCTTTGTGAATTCAAGTTCCAGAATGTCACGCAAAGACCCGAATTCGTAATAAACGCTTATACCTCTCGGTAATGAAAGCTTTAATGCCAAGTCGTGTGGTTCAATATTGTATTTATTTGCCAATTCAGCTATAGATTCTTCACTGACTGGATTCAGCAGCCTGTATCGAGCATTTTCGATGTCCGTAACAGAATATAAAGGAGCTTTTTCGCCGGCAGATATTGCTAACCCTGTTCCAAATACTTCACGCCTCATAACACTTCCCGGGAAATTGATCAACGATTTATAAATATTGTATTTTTCTGCCGGCGTTATATAGTTCAGCGTCTTTGGGAATAAGTTTTCGTCATAACAAAATTCAATCAGATCCCGGTATTCTTTTTGCAGGGCTGAAATATATCTCGCATAAAGCCTGATACTCTTTGTAATTTCATCAGTTTTTCTGAAGACAGGAGGGCATATTGCGGAATACAGAGAAGCATAAGCGATCTCATTTATCAAATTGAAGGTTAATTCATATTGTTCAAAATCGTTAAGAAACAACTGATCCTCGTCATATATTTTTTGAGGTTTCAGGTTCCAATTGCCGTTATCGGATTTCTCCGACACATCATTGAAAAAATCCGCCATTTTTTTATTTGCACGGGCTCTTTCAAACAGCAGTTCAAGTTGTCTTTCTTCGGTATAAACCTTTTTTATTGGAGTTTCAAAATCAGCATAGATAAAGTCCAGCAGTCCTTCTCCATAATGCAGATTGATGGTTGCTCCGCTGTAAATGTTTATTTGAGGTTTTAAATCATCATCACCTTCAAGAGAAATATCATATTTGCTCATTGCGGATTTCCGCATATCCTCATTATATGCTTTTTCATCATCGGAATCTTCATCTGAATCGTCGGTGTATGCTATGTGAATCTCAGGATGCTTCTCTTGTATGGAATGAACAATATACTCCATATTCTCATGCTCAAAATGTTCATCAACCACGATTTGAAATGTGTTTTTATCTTTGCCGAAAAACGCTTTGTTCATGAAAAACGAATATATGATATTTTCGTTGTCACTCATCATTGAGTTATATTTTTCATATTCATCTGGCTTGTATTCAGAAAAATCAAATTGGCTCATAATTACACCTTAAGCATATAATATTTTTACTTGCTGAAAAACAAGATTTTTTAGTAAGTAAATTAAATGGAATCGGTCGTGTCTGAGGATGCGGCTGATTTGTTTTTTTGGAAAATGTTAATTTGTAAAATCTTTGGATAATCACATCACTACAATAAACATTCTACAAAACTATTGCCTTTTTGTCAAGAATGGATATACTTTAGTTGAAATCGGAAAACGGAGTTGAAAGAATTTCAATTATCCCAAAAATATCACGCCGGTGCACAGGCGGATTTTACATAGATAGATTTTCAAAAAACAGGAGGAATTATAAAATGAATCAAAAACTTGAAAAGGCAATTGCCGAAAGAGAGAAAGCCGCAGCAGACGCAGAAAGATATGAGACACTTTTGAGCAAAGCAAGAAAAAAGTTAAAAGAGCTTGATGCCAAAATATCCGTGATGCGCGATGAGGAACTTCTCACAATAATCCGGGAAAACAGTATTACCGCAGAAATGCTGGAAGAGGCTTTTGTTAAAACAAATGTTGCGGAAAGCGAGGAGTAATGCCAAGGCGCACTTCTATATCATATTACGGAATATGATATTTGTGCGGTTAAGACAGTTGCCGTCATAACAAACTCGCTTCGCTCAAAAGGGCTGCGCCCTTCGCAACAAGTTGCTGCCCCAAAGGAGGATGAATATTGAAAAAGAACATTTCAAAAGATGAATTATATAATCTTTTCAGTGAATACGGATATTCGGATGTTTCGGAAGACGAAATCACGGCAGTATTGAAAAAGCTTAAAGAGGATGAGAAAGCTTCAGCCGCTTTTCACAGAGCAGTCAGGGATAACAACAGAGCAAAATCTGCAAAGAAAAAAGAACGGAATTTAAGGACACATCAGCTTTGCAATATCGGCGGAGCTGTAATAAAGTTTTACCCTGCTCTTGCCGAGCTTTATCCTCATGAGCTTGAAGCACTCTTTGAAAAAATACTCGTGGATTATGATGATACCATTCCCGTAATTATCAATGATGCGATTGAAAACAGAAAATCTATTTGAAGGAGGATTGATAAACGCAGATTATCATTTTCATGTTGAACAGGTTAAGCGATCGGAGGGACACTCGGTGACCGAAATGGCGGCATACAGGGCTTGTGAAAAACTACAATCGGATTATTATCACGAAACTTATGATTTCTCAAATAAAAAAGGATTGATTCACAGTGAAATACTTATCCCCGAATATGTTCCGGAAAAGTATAAAGACAGGAAAACTCTTTGGGATGAGGTTGAGTTTCAGGAGAAAAGAGCAGACGCTCAGCTTGCCTTCAATTTTGATTTTGCGTTGCAGACGGAATTTACAAACGAAGAAAACATCGAAATTGTCCGGAAATTCATTCTTGAGAATTTCGTAAGCAGAGGAATGATATGTGACTGGTCGTTTCATTATCCGGAAGAAAACGATTCAAGACCAAATCCCCACATTCATCTGCTCTGCCCGATAAGACCGATGAACAAAGACGGCACCTGGGGAGAAAAACAAAAGCTCATCACATTCGTTGATGAAAGCGGAAAGAAAAAGAAAAAAGCCGTCAAGACAACGGATTGGTCCGACAGCAAAACGCTTGTTGAGTGGAGAAATGCATGGGCTGAAATCAATAACAGAATGTTTGAGGAAAAAGATATGACAGAAAGAATAACAGCAGACAGCTTTGAAAGCCGCGGCATTGAATTATTGCCGACAATTCACGAAGGTCCGAATGTGAGAGCAATGGAAGCAAAAGGCATTGTAACAGAACGCGGAGAATACAATCGGCTGGTAAAAAAGATAAATCAGTCTTTACGGCTTATCCACGAATATCTCAGCGGATTATTGAGTTGGGCAAAGGGACTGGTTGTCAAAGTTCCTAAAGAAAAAACTCTGATTGACCTTTTGCAGGATTATTCCGACGGCAGAAACTACGGCGCATACAGTGATAGAGCGAAAGCGGAAAACCTTAAGCGGCTTTCGGTTCAGACAGAATATCTTGTTTCGCGCAGCATACTCACACCCTCAGATTTGGATAATTATATTCAATCAATAGAAAGAGATTATGAAAAAACAAAAGCCGAAAAAGACAGAATCAAAAAACAGGTTGATTTGTTAAATTCGGAGTTGAAAACAATTAAGAGATGGGAAACGGTAAAGCCGATCGGTGAACAGTATGAAAATAAGAAAATAGGCAGAGACAAATTTTACCGTGAACACGAAAAAGAGATTAAATCATATTACTTCATTAAAAAGAACAAGCCAAAGCTTCTCAATGTGGATTTCGAAAAGAAAGCAAAATCGGAATTAAGGAAGTTGATGCCGATTATGAAATCTTATGATGAATCTCTTGTGAAAATCGAAAAAGAACTGAAATTCCTGAAAGCCATTCAACACAGTATCGATGTTGCTCTCGGCAGTTCGGATGACGCGGTTCCAGTTGAAATTGACGGAAGGACAGTTTTCATTGAAAAGAAAGATTTTTCAATGAATGCAAGATTAAAGCAGGCGCAAATAAAAGCCGATGAACACAACCGGCGACTGAAGGAGGAAAGAGAAAAAGAGAAGAATAAATCTAATATTGAACAGTGAATTCTACAGCCAATGAGGCAGAAAGGAACGTGATATATGACTAACAGAATGAGAACGGTAAATACAGCTTATGAAGAACTAATTTGTGACGATCCCAATACCGCGGTTACAAAAAATGCAATCAGGCAAATTGTCAATTCGGGTAAAATACCGTCGCTGCGCTTCGGCAACAGAACGGTTTTCGACCTTGATGACTTGGAAAAATATTTGCTGACATTCGGCAAATCCGATACCGTGAACAAGTCAAATGAAGGTTGTATTATATGACTGCTTATGTTATAATGCGGGCGTGGAAACATACGGAATTACATTCGCCGGAAAGAAGGTATATCATTAATGGCGACTTATAAAAAAAGAGGTAATTCCTATGAACTTCGCATTTACTTCAACAAAAAGCTTCACACGAGAACATATCGTCCGCCTGACGATATTACACCCGGTCAGCTTGCTCTTGCTCTGGAGCAGCAACTTTCTGAGTTTCAGAAGGATCTTGAAAAAAACAGGTTCATAACATCATACTCAACCTTCAGAAAAACAGCAGAATACTGGATGGAGAATGTTGCTAAAGACAGACTTGCACCGAAGACCTACGAGAGATATGAAAGCCTTTTCAAAAGAATATTCGCATCGTCAATAGGCTCAACAAAACTCAGAGACATTGATCAGCAGCAATTAAATGAGTTTTATTTTTCTCTGATGAAACCGGGAACCAACGCAAAAACCGGAGGACCTCTTTCCCCGAAAACCGTTCGCGAATATCATAACATCATTTCAAGAGTTCTTAATGCTGCTTGGCGCTGGGGAATAATAAACGAGAATATTGCCAATCGCGCTGAACCTCCGACAGTTCATCGCAAGCAGATTGAATGTATGTCAGAGGACGAAGCAAGGCATGTGCTCCAACTGCTTGAAGATGAGCCGATTCAGTATAGAACAATGATAACCGTTTTATTGTTATGCGGTTGTCGGCGCGGTGAGCTGTGCGGTCTTGAATGGAAAGACATTGATTTTGAAAGAAGCACCATTCATATTCGCCGCACTTCTCAATATGTTCATCATCAGATAATCACTAAGGAACCTAAGACGACAAGCAGTATCCGCAACCTTTCGTTGGACACTCATACAGCTGAACTTCTCAGGGAGTATAAGAGTTGGCAAAGCGTCCAAAGACTTAAGGCGGGTAAATTCTGGCAGGATTGCGACAGGCTTTTCACCAAAGCAGACGGAACGCCCATTCATCCCGATACTGTTGGTGACTGGTGGGATAAGTTTCAGGCGAAGTACGGACTGGAGCACCATTCACTTCATTCTCTCAGGCACACAAATGCATCTCTGCTTATCGCCTATGATGCAGATGTAGCTACCGTTTCCGGCAGACTCGGTCATGCCGACGCTTCTACGACATTGAAGATTTATACTCATCAGTTCAAATCAAGAGATAAGGCGGCCGCAAATCTGCTTGGCAGTTTCGCAGACGAGGCGATTAAGGGCGCAGACAGTGAAACGGGAATAATCTGTGAACTTGATAAAATGCGTGAAACAGGGTGATTGTGAAGCAAACTCTGAAGCAAAACACATAAAATGCATAAATAATCGCTTGTATATCAAGGAAATCCGATAATTGACCTCCGGGTTCTGTATGAAGAGTTTTTCTTATACAGTGTATATACATCGATTTATGCAGTAAAAAGCAGTAAATATCTTCCATATTTTACATATCATCGAATAAAATCAATAGCTTTTCGGAGCTTATTTCAGTGACTCTGAAGCAAAACTCTGAAGCAAACGCCCAATCGGAGAAAAAGAAAGCCGCTGACTTAACAGCTTGAAACGCTTATAAGTCAACGGTTTTTCTTTGGTTGCGGAGGCAGGATTTGAACCTGCGACCTCCGGGTTATGAGCCCGACGAGCTACCGAACTGCTCTACTCCGCGATATGTGATTGTTCTTCTATTATACACAAAAATTTCTGTTTGTCAAGTGAAATATAAGCAAATCACCGCTTTTTTTGAAAATTAACTGTTTTTCGCGCAATTGTACGGTCAAACTGTCATTTCTATTCTTATTTGACTTGAAAAGGCCGCGAATAACAGCGGCTTTTTTGTATAGCGCTTTTTTATCTGCCGCCCGGGCGGCGCGTCGGATTAAGCGGTATTCAGGCGCCGTGTAAAGGCCTGTTTCATGAACTGTTTGCGGCAGCCGATGAAGATGCGACTGCCGCCGCCATTGCCGCCTGCTGTGCTGTTATTGCGGTGAGCAAACTGTTGAAAGCGGCAGTGTCCGCTATTTCCGAGGAATCTGTGTAAATGCCGGCGGCCAGCATTGAGGCAAACATAAGCCTTTGATATTTTGTCATACTCAAACTGCCGAAACCTTTGAATTCTTTAAGCAGGTTGAACGCTTCACCGATTTCATCGGCGAGCAGATCGGCGGAGATATTTGTATTAGCGAATACCCCGAGAGCGGCAAGCTCATATTCTTTGCCGTATTTCAGTTTGCGGTTTTGAAGCGCATTGAATATTTCTGTTACTCTGTCACACTTTCTTTGTGCGTCACCGTTACATACAGTTAAAACCTGACTTAATGACTGAACGGCGTTTTTATGGTATGGAAAACTCTTTTTAAGAATCTCAAAACAGGCTTCGCATTCATCAATAAGCCGGTCAACGCTTTTCGGAGAAACCGCCATAAGTGAGGCGAACGCGAGATCGCTGTCGGATGTGAGCCACGGATGGCGGGCTTTCATAGCTTTCATAATATCTTTTGTTTTTTCGGCGGCCGCGCTGTATTCCGAAGGTTTGCAGGAGTCATACACCGTTAACGCGGAGGCAACGAGATATGAACCGCCGAAAACTCTGTTTTTATGAAGCTTTTTGTATATATCTGTCAAATCGACAAGGCAGGCGCCGGGCTCGGGTGATGTTGCCATTTTGCTCAAAACCATAAGCTCCGCAATGCCTCTGAAGTCGGAAAAAAGACTTTTATCCTGTTTGAGAAGCTGTTTGCAGGTTCGCATTTTTTCAACATCCGCGGTTATGCCCGCGTTTGTAAAAACCATAGCCGATGCAATGGCGAGAAGTGAGTTGTTCCACTTGAATTCTTTATAAACGGCGTTTCTGTTTTCTGCCAGCAGATTGCATCTTTCGGTAAGTAAGTTGTTCATTTTTCCCTCTTTCGAATTATGAACCGGATAATATTTCGTTGATTACCGGCAGACTTTCGGCTTCAAGCTCCGCCCTGTAATAACAGTGTATGTAGTAAAAAGTTCTGCCGTCTTTGGCAATAAAAGATTTTGCGAGCATATTTATTTTCTGCGCTTCATATGAATAATCGAAGCCGTATGCGGTTAATGCTCCGATTTTTTGTTCGCAATAGCCTTTAAGGCTGTAATTATAACCGGATAAGAGCTTTGAAACCCTTTTCTGCATACTTTTTACGGTTCCCTTGGGGTCGGCGAGCGCGGATGTCAGCGCAGAGTATTTTTTGAATGAGAATGAGATTTTTATATGCCTTTTCGGGTCGGAAAGGCAAAGCTTCGGCACTTCACCGTAGTGATTTTCAGCCGCAAGCTCACTTTGGCTCATCTCGTGAAATCCGTCCGGATATGATATTGTCAGTTTGCCGTTAATTGTTGCCGTGTCCATAATTATTCTATCCGTTACTCCTTTTTATTATTAATATTTATTATACCATATTTCTTAATATTATTCAATAACTGAGAATTGAGCAGTTGCCGAAAAACTCTGCCTGCCCGCAAAAAACTCCGCCTTTGCAGGCGGAGCGTTTTTTATCCGAAGAGAAGTCTCAACGCGAATATAACCGTGTATGTGATGTTGTTGAGCAGGTATCTCAATGCCGAAACGGTGTAGGGGAAGGTGAAATTCCATTCGGACGGCTTTTGCAGAGCGGCGGCAAAGGAGTCGTCATAGGTGATTTCGGGGTTCAAAAACGCGCGGGTTCGCATTTTGCCCTTGCATAACTCTTTGCATCGTTCACGCAAAGCCGTTCCGAAGCCTATAGGATCTTTTCTGTATTGGCTCTTTACCGCGATTATGTTACCGGGGAGGAACACTCCTTTTATACCGGTGAGTATTGTGTCGTTGCCGTTATAGACTCCGAGAACGGGGCTCATATATCCCGAGCCTGTAATGTTTGATGTGAAGTCGGAAACAACAAATCCGTCAAATCCCCATTCTGTTCTCAGCAAATCTATGAGCAGTGCCGATTTCGCTCCGCACCAGTCGGCGCCCATACGGTTGTAAGCCGACATAATTCCCGCACAGTCACTTTCTTTTATCGCGATTTCAAAGGCTTTCAGATATATTTCGCGCACAGTCTGTTCGTCAGCCCAGGTGTAAACGCCGTTCCGGTGCGATTCCTGATCGTTAAGCGCGAAATGCTTGAGTGTTACAACAAGCCCTTCACTGCTGCAGCCGTTGATTATTGCGGCAGCCATTTTTCCGCTTATAAGCGGGTCTTCGGAGAAATATTCAAAATTTCTTCCTCCGCGCGGATTGCGGTGAATATTCGCGGCGGGTGCGTAAAGTATGTCTGTTCCCATATCCGCCGCTTCTCTGCCGAACGCCTTGCCTATCTGTTCGGCAATTTCAACATTCCAGGTGCAGGCTATCGCCGTCTCACAGGGGAAGGCAACGCCGCTGTCGGTGTAGAGCAGACCGTTTCTGCCTTTGACACTTGAGGGGCCGTCGTTATCCATCGTGGCGGGGATGCCGAGCCTTTCAATGCCCGCCGTGCCGTAACCGCCGTCGCAGACCAACAAAGCCATTTCGTCGAGAGTCATCTGGTCAAGAAAAGCATCCCACAGTGTTTCATCTTCATAAACATCGCGCAGGGTTACGGTCTTGTTATGCTTTACACCTGTTTTCGGAGCGTTACCTGTTTTGACGGGCTCAGGCAGAGAGTCGGAGTTTATAACAGCCTGTGTCTGATTTCTCTCTTCTTTTACGGGGAATGTCGCACCAATATCGGAGCGTGAAAGAACGGTGAAACCGTTGTAGCAGTCGTCAAAAAGGTTCTTTATCTCGCTGCCGGTTTTGCTGTCTTTTTTAATTATCTTGTCTTCAGCGACGCTGTATGTGAATTCCTCAACGGGCTCGTTCGCGTTTTGCGCAAAAATGATTTTATAGTCGCCTGCCTCAAGAACCCATGCTTCATTGTCTTTTCTGTCATAAGATGCCATATCATCTGTTGCGAATGAAATGTCAACGCTTTGAGATTCACCGGGCGCGAGAAGTCCGGTTTTGGCGAACCCTCCCAGACATACGGCGCTTTTTTCAATTCCGCCTTCATTATACGGAGCGGAATAATATACCTGCACTGTCTCTTTGCCCGCGTATTCTCCTGCGTTGGTGACTTTTACACTGAGTTTTATGCTGTTTTCGTCAAACGAGGTTGAAGCAACTTCCTTTTCAAAGGTCGTGTATGAAAGGCCGTAGCCGAACGGGAACTGCACTTTATCTTTTGCGAATGTTTCAAAATAGCGGTAGCCCACATAAATGCCTTCGCGGTATTCAACATAGTGCTTGCCGGATGCGTCGGCATAGGTGAAACTGCCGAAGCATTTGTCTGACGCATGGTCTTCGGGATTGTAAGCGATTGTGTCGGCGAGCCTGCCGGAGGGGTTAACCTTGCCGTTAAGCATACGCGCAACAGAAATAAACCCGAATTCCCCGGGAATCCATACTATTGCCGCCGCCCTGATGTTATCATATTTTTCAAGCCAGTCCGTCTGCATAACATTGCCGATGTTAAACAGAACAATAACATCGGCAAAACTGCCTGTCACAAGTTCCACCAGTGCTTTTTCCTCATCGCTGAGTTTAAGAGTGCCTGCACCGAGGTCGGAACCTTCCGCGCTTGTGCGGCTTATCATTATAAGTGCTGTGCCGGAGTATTCAACGGCGTTTTTAATTATGCCGTCAGTCAGTTTACTCACCGGCATTTCTTTGAGCGAATTGATTGAAAGCGCCACCTGCAGAAGGTTGTTAATAACGGTGTTGTCGGTTTTGGGCATCTTGTTTGCGCCTATGTTTTTTTCATAAAGACTGCGCAACTCTTTGTTGTATTCAATGCCCTCTTCATCAAGGGCGTCATAAAATGTTACGGGGTCGGCGGAGGTTATTGCGCCCGAGCCCGCTCCGCCCATAAAGGGATAAACAGAACCCGTGCCGAAAATGTTGAGCTTTCTGCCGTTCAAGGGCAAAAAGCCGCCGTCGTTTTTCAACAGAACAATTCCTTCCGCTTCCGCGTCAACCGCGGCTTTTTTTGAAAATTCAACAACATTTTTGTCAACTCTGCCGCTGAGCGCGAGAGTTGAAACACCGGCGGAGCAAAAAAGCAAAACGGTAATCAACAAAACCGAAATTGTTTTTTTCATACTCTGTCACCGCCTATGATTATTTTTTTGGAAAGCTCGGAGCAGTATTCCGCCATATCTTCGGGGGATTCTTTCATTCCTCTTTTATACCATTCTATAATTATTTTTTTCAGTGCCGCTTCCGTGGCGAGGTAGTTGTAAACATCGAATTTACCTTTTGCGGGCATAACGCTGTCAAGAACGGTGCCGCCGCCGAGAATCTCATAAACCACCTGCCTTGAGCCGAAAAGGAGCTTTGCCCTTTCGGGATTTTGCTTAATGGCATTGAAAACATCGAGCAAAAGAGTTTTTCCGTTGCCGTCATATCTTTCGCCCGAGAAGAAGCTGTTGAGTTCGGAAATTACATTTTTACCGAATTCTTTAACAACATCTTCTTTGTTTTCAAAATTGCTGTAAAACGCCGTTCGCGAAACGCCCGCTTTTTTGGCAATGTCGGTAACCGTGATTTTATCATAGGGCTTTTCGGCAAACAGCAGAACAAGGGCGGTAACAATACTCTCCCTTGTCAGTTTTTTTGACTGTTCGTTTGAGAGCTTGAAAAGCTCGGCGTTTGACAGTTTTCTGACAGGTTCCATTTTGTTCATCCTTTCGAGTGAGGTTACAAATGTAATGTCAGATTTATTATATATTTGAATTTCGGAATTGTCAATAAAAAACTCCGCCTGCGTTTCACAGAACTCAGGCGGAGCGGATATTAAAGAGTGTCTGAAATGAAAACCGCCGCGACGCTGACGATTATCAGCAGGGTCAGAACGGCAATTACTTTGAGGTGCTTTTTTCTCTGTGCGTGTATGGTGGCGATAAATTCGCGTATGAACGCGTTAATCCAAAAATATGCCTTTGTGGGGCTTCCCAATCCCTCGGCGTTTATTCCCAGCTTTGCCGCGGTGAGCCCGGAGCGGAAAACATGATAATTAGTGGTTGCGAAAGCGATTTTTACATCTTCACCGCCGGAGTTTTCGCGTATAAGCAGGGCTGAGTTTCTGAAATTTTCAACCGTGTCGGTGGATTTGTCTTCAACAAGAATGCGGCTTTCGTCAACTCCGGATTTTACCAGATAATTCTTTATTGCCCGGGCCTCCGGCATAACCTCGTCGCGGCCCTGACCGCCTGAGGCGACCAAAACCATGCTTTTGCCGGTTTTTTCTTTTTGCATACGGGCAAATTCAAGAGCCTTGTCTGCTCTGCCTTTCAGCAGATTGGTGAGAGTGCCGTCTTTTTTGATTTTACATCCGAGAATGATTATATAATTCCTGTCGAATGAGGGAATGTGCTTTGCCGCTTTAATTCCCTCAATAACCGTGCCGAGCAAAATACATTCAATGTAAGCGATTACGGCAGTAACAAACGCTTCAACCGCTCTTTCAATATGAACCGCGGGCGCGGTTTCGTTATAGATATTTATTTCTGTTTTGTAACGCAGAATAAAGTCGAGAATATCGGGAAAGAAAGAGCCCGCGCAAAGAAGCACACCCGCAAAAAGGCCGAGCATATTCCTGAAATTCAAGCCCTCTTTACGAATGAGATTTATGTTGCTCAGCGCTACAAGAACAGAAACAACAACGGCCGCAGGTAAAAGAACATAAGTGAAACTGCCCGCTGAGTTCAGGGCGTCGCGCACGGATTCAATAAATCCGGAATAACCTGCCCGCATATATTTTAAAAGCTGCAGTATGAGAATCGGCGAGAAGAATATTACAAGAGCGAGGTTGCCGACATTTTCATACCTGTAAAGGCCGAGCTCACGCCCCGAACGGTATTTCATTATCAGATAAAAAACAATAAGTGCGAGAAAGACCGATGTGCATATCGGTATAATATAATCGCCGTTGCACCTTCCCAAAAAATGGTTTTCGGTTATAACCCCGCAGCGGTGAATATACAAAACAATAAGAAAAGATATTTCGTCCGGTTCGGTTATAGAAATATAATCCTTTCCGCGCTCCAAAGAGCGCACGGTGACAAAAAGCCTGCCGTTGGGCAGTAACTCATAAACCAGTATTGGTTTTCGCATCAAACTAAAAGCC
>R25__coassemble_145_pt1 | contig 45774 bp, 33 predicted proteins | sample R25__metabat2_low_PE_027 | metagenome-assembled genome bin R25 | reverse complement strand
AAAAGATCGTCGTGCATGATGCCGTCAAGACGGAATTGGGCTTCCGGGAGCAGGATGTAGAGATTTACTACCGATTTGTAGGAAAGATTGATTGACACAAAACAAAGACAAAAGACAAAGATACTCGCAATATCCTTAACTTTGGGAGACGGGGCGAGGATACCCGGATATATCCCTTATTGAACCGTTGGCGTCGGCGCTCGGCGTGTCGGTTATAGAGCTGTTTTCCGGCGAAAATGTCGCAAACACCAACCGCGCGTTCAATATGACGCGCATTAAAATATATGTTTGCCCTGTTTGCGGTAATATTATACAAAGTACGGGCGAGGCTGTTGTAAGCTGCTGCGGGATTGTTCTGCCCGCTTCGGAAGCCGAACCCGAGGATGATAACCACCGTATGCGCATTGAGCGGGCTGAAGATGAGTATTATGTAACCGTTGCCCATGAGATGAGCAAAACGCACAACATTTCATTTATTATCGCCGTGAGGGATGACGGCTGTGAAATCAGAAAACTTTATCCCGAGGGTAACACAGGGGAGCGTTTTAAGATAAGGGGAACAAGGTTCTTTCTTTTCTGCTGCAATCAACACGGGCTGTTCAAAGTGCCCGTACGCTGAACCGGGTTTATAAAAAGGCTGCCGGCAGACTGTTCCGGCGGCGGGTTTGAAGTTGAGTTTTCACATATAAACATTTAATATAATCCGGCTTTACGGCAAACGGAAGCCGGCGGAGCGGTAAATATCATACCAGTCCTCGCGTGACAGTTCAATTTCGGAGCCCTTCGCTGTATCGCGCATTCTGCCGGGTGAGACGGAGCCGGAAATGAGCTGAATTTTCGCCGGATGGCGCAAAATCCACGCGGCGGCGACAGCGATTGGAGGAACGCCGTATTTTAACGACATTTCATCAAGCTTGTTATTGAGCGCGGGGTATTTTTCGCGGTCGCCCACAAACGGGCCTTTGAAAAATCCGCCCTGAAACGGCGACCACGCCTGAACGGTTATTCCTTTTATTCTCATATATTCAAGCGCGCTGCCGTCGTGCATAACCGACTCGTCGTTTTTCATATTGACATTGAGCCCCGATGTGACAAGGCCGCATTCGGGTATTGAGAACTGAAGCTGGTCGGCAACAACAGGCTGGCGCACCGCCGTTTTGAGCAGTTCAATCTGCATGGGATTATGGTTTGAAACGCCGAACATACGCACCTTGCCGGATTTTTCAAGCGCGTCAAACGCCTCCGCCACCTCTTCGGGCTCCATAAGCGTGTCGGGCCTGTGAAGCAGAAGAATGTCGATGTAATCCGTGCGCAGCCTTTTAAGAGAGGCGTCAACGCTTGAGAGAATATGCTCCTTTGAAAAATCAAAAAAGCCTTTGCGTATTCCGCATTTAGTCTGAATAATGATTTTATCTCTGAGAGAGGGATTTTGCGCGAGATAATCACCGAAAATCTCCTCGCATTTTCCGCCGCCGTAAATGTCGGCGTGGTCAAAAAAGTTTATTCCGAGGTCGAGAGCCGTGCCTATAACGCGGCCGGGCGCTTCTTTCGCCGAGTCAAGGCGCATACATCCCATTGCCACCGATGAAACGGGCAGCCTGCCCGCAAGAGTAATCTGTTTCATTTTATGCCTCCTTACCGTTTATAAACACAATCTACCATAAGGCGGCCGCGAATACAACCGGTTTTTCTCAAACGGCGAATTTATCTCATTTTACGGGTGCTTATCATTATGAAAAAGTTGACGGCATTTTTAAAAAAGGATTTAATGCTCACCGTCTCTCTTCTTGCTGCGGCGGCAGGGCTTGTTATAACCCCTCCCGAAGCGGATTTTTTCGAGGGCATTGACTTTCGCACGCTCGGCATTCTGTTTATGATGCTGTGCGTTCTTGAGGGCTTCAAAAAGGAGAATGTTCTGCGCCCCGTTGAAAATCTCGCCTCAAAATCGGGCACGGTAACGACGCTGTCGCTGTTTTTGATTTTCGGGGTGTTCTTTACATCAATGTTTGTGACAAACGATGTTTCACTCATAATTTTTGTGCCGCTGACAATACAGCTTTTTAAAAGCGGAGAACGCGAAAAGTACATTCTGCCCGTAATATCAATGGAGAACATCGCGGCGATAAGAGGCTCGCTTCTGACTCCGTTCGGCTCACCGCAGAATCTTTTTTTATACGGTCAGGCAAAAGGCGTGAGCTTTGCGCGGTTTGTTCTTCACATGTCGCCGCTGTGCGTTATGAGCGCGGTTTTGTTAGTGATATTTGTGCTGATACTTTACCGCAAAAACCCGAAAGAGCAAATCATTTTCACTCACGAAAGCCCCCGGTGGGAAAAAGAACGCGGGCCGCGCAGAATAACATATATCGCGCTGTTCTTATTTGTTATGCTCGTTATCATAACAAGAACAAAGCTCTGGTGGGCGGCGCTGATAATTGTCGCCGCCGCCGTACTCATTGCCGACAGGCGGATTTTTCTGAGCGTTGATTATGTGCTTATTATAACCTTTCTGTGCTTTTTCATTTTCTCATCCTCAATCGCGGGCAACGAAAGAATAGCCGGCTTTCTCTCGGAACACGCGGCAAACCGCGAATACTGGTGGGCAATCGGGTTAAGCCAGATTATCTCAAATGTGCCCGCTTCCATTGTTCTTTACCCGTTCACAAAAAACTTCGCGGGGCTGATATACGGCGCCGACACAGCCGGGTTGTGCTCGATTATAGGCTCGCTCGCCTCGGTGATAAACTACCGCATTTATGTTCGCGAATACCCCGGCGGAGGCAAAAAATTCATAAAGACATTCACTCTTGTTTCGTGGGCTTTTTTTGCCGCGGTTGTTATTCCCGGCTTCCTGCTTTCAAGGTGGAAATTCTATTGATATATTTCAGGAAAAGAGTAAAAAATGAGCGAAACAAAAATTTTGAAAAAATATATCGGAGACAAAAAGTTTTATAAAAACGTTCTTCGCATTTCCGTGCCCATAATGATACAAAGCGGCATAACCAATTTTGTGAGCCTGCTTGACAACATAATGGTGGGGCGCATAGGCACGGAGCAGATGAGCGGAGTTGCGATAGTCAACCAGCTGCTGTTTGTGTTTTACCTTTGCATATTCGGCGGCCTTGCCGGGGCGGGCATTTTCACCGCGCAGTATTACGGGGCGAAGGATTACAAGGGGCTTCGCGACACATTCCGCTACAAAATATGGCTCGCGGGCGTTATTCTCGCCGCGGCTGTCGCGGTGTTCTGCGGCTTCGGCAACAGGTTGGTGAGCCTTTACCTCAACGGCGGCAGTGACGGCGGAGACCTTCAGGCGGCGCTCGGCTACGCTATGGATTACCTGAAAATCAGCCTTCTGGGGCTTCCCGCGTTCACCGTTGTTCAGATTTACTCAAACACCCTGCGCGAATGCGGAGAAACGGTTGTGCCCATGAGGGCGGGGGTCGCGGCGGTCGCGGTCAACCTCGTGTTCAACTATCTTCTCATCTACGGCCATTTCTTCTTCCCTGCGCTCGGGGTTAAGGGCGCGGCGGCGGCAACTGTGCTTTCACGGTTTTGCGAAATGGGCATAGTTGTTATCTGGGCGCACACGCACAGGAAAGAATGCCATTACCTCAAAGGCGTTTACAAAACGCTCGCTGTTCCTCGCCGGCTCGCGAAAAAACTGTTTGTGACGGGCTCACCCCTGCTTGTCAACGAGGCACTCTGGTCGGCGGGCATGGCGATGCTCGCGCAGTGCTACTCCGTAAGGGGGCTCAATGTTGTGGCGGGCAATAATATCTCAGGCACCGTAAGCAATGTTTTCAATGTGGTGTTTTTCGCTATGGGCGACGCCATAGCGATTATTGTAGGGCACAGCCTCGGGGCGGGGCACCTTAAAAAAGCGAAGGATGAGGCGACAAAAATCATCGCGTTCACCGTGCTTATCGCAACATGCGTGGGGGTTGTTATTTTCGCGACATCTCCCCTTTTCCCGAAGATATACAACACAAATGACGAGGCAAGGCGCATAGCCACGCAATTTCTTATGGCTCAGGCGGTGTTCACCCCGCAGATAGGTCTGCTGCACGCAACCTATTTCACCCTGCGTTCGGGCGGAAAAACCTTTATAACCTTCCTTTTTGACAGCGTGTTTATGTGGGTTGTCAGCGTTCCGCTCGCGTTTGTTCTCAGCCGTTACACCGGGCTTTATGTAATATGGATTTTTGTTTTTCTTCAGATGGCGGACTGGCTCAAATGCGTAACCGGCACCGTGCTTGTCAAAAAAGAAATCTGGATAAACAACATTGTCTCTCCCGAAACACAGAGCGCTCAGGCGGAATAAGCACAGCTCACCGCGCTTAACGGGAATTGTGACTTTACAGCCCCGCGCGTTATTGACAATTAAGTGTTTATGGAATAAAATAAAAAGGTAATTTATGAAACGGAGTTGATGTTATTATGGAAATCAAAAAACTCAAATACTTTGCGGGCGGTCAGTGGATTACATCCAAAACAGACAAATATATGGATATCTACAACCCCAGCACGGGCGAAGTTCAGGCTCAGACGCCCTGCTGCACCGAAGAAGAGGTAAACTACGCCGTTGAATGCGCGAAAAAGGCATACCCCGCGTGGTCAGACACACCCGTGTTCAAAAGAGTTCAGATTCTCTACAAATTCAGAGAGCTGCTTGAAGAGCATATGGATGAGCTCACCGAGCTTGTGGCACGCGAGCACGGCAAGGTATGGGCAGAGGCAAAGGGCGACATTCTCAAGGTTAAAGAACCCCTTGAGCTTGCCTGCGGAGCTCCCTCACTCATTATGGGCGAGAGCCTGCGTGACACTTCCTCCGGCTATGACACCACTCTTTACAGGGAGCCTCTCGGCGTTTTCGCGGGCATTATCCCGTTCAACTTCCCCGGTATGATTCCGATGGGCTGGATGACCCCGATATGCATAGCCTGCGGCAACACAATAGTTCTCAAAGCCGCTTCAATGACCCCCATGACCTGTATGCGCCTTGCCGAACTCTGGCAGGAGGCGGGCCTTCCCGACGGCGTTATCAACATTGTTACCTGCACAAGAAACGAAGCGAACATTCTGCTTGAGCACCCCGATGTCAAGGGCGTTTCATTCGTAGGCACCACAAATGTAGGCCGCCACATTTATTCAACAGCCGCGGCTTCCGGCAAACGCGTTCAGTGCCTTTGCGAGGCTAAGAACCACGCCCTTGTTCTTGAAGACGCCGCCCTTGAAAGAACCGCGAGGGGCATTATCAACTCCTCATTCGGCTGTGCGGGCGAACGCTGCATGGCTCTGCCCGTGGTTGTAGCCCAGGAGAGCATTGCCGACGAGCTTGTTTCATACATAGTCAAATTCGCAAAAGAGCTTAAAATCGGCCCCGCTTACGATAAGGAATCCAAACTCGGCCCCGTTGTCAGCGCCGCTCATAAAGAGAAGGTTATCGGCTGGATAAACAAGGGCATTGAAGAGGGCGCCACCCTTCTGCTTGACGGCAGAAACACCGTTGTTGAGGGCTATGAGAACGGCTTTTATGTCGGCCCCACAATTCTTGACAATGTCACAGAGGAAATGACCGTGGGCACAAGAGAGATTTTCGGCCCCGTGCTTTGCATAAAGAGAGTCAAGAACTTTGAAGAGGGTCTTAAAATCATGAACAACAACCCCTTCGCAAACGGCTCCGTCATATTCACACAGAGCGGCTACTACGCCCGTGAGTTCGCAAAAAGAACAGACGGCGGCATGGTCGGCGTAAATGTCGGCATCCCCGTTCCCGTTGGCATCTTCCCGTTCAACGGCCACAAGCTCTCATTCTTCGGCGACCTTCACACGCTGGGCAAAGACGGCTTCCGCTTCTACACAGAGAGCAAAACCGTTACCACCCGCTGGTTTGATGAAGAGGAAATGAAGGCAAAAGAGGTTGACACCTGGGACGGCTCCGTCGGCGGAGACCTGAAATAAGCCTTAAAATTTTGCATTTTAAATATCGGATTATAACCGCGCCCGGTGAACAGTCACCGGGCGCCGCTGTTTGCAAAACCGCCGCCCGGCAGTACCGCCCTTTTATTAAAATAACCGCCGCTTTTTCCTTTACAATTTAATTTTTATATATTATAATATCAATTTGTAATATGTTTTTGGAGGCACAGTATGGAATACAAAATCTCTGAGGGTCTCGCGTCACTCAAACCCTCAATTATCCGTGAAATACTTAAAGAAACAGGCGGGTCAAGCACAATCCCCTTCGCGGCGGGCAACCCCGCTCCCGACGCTTTTCCCGTTGATGATGTTAAAGAAATAGTAGGCGAGCTGTTTGAGAACAATCCCATTCTCGCCCTGCAGTACGGCGTAACAGACGGCTTCGCTCCCCTTGTGGGCGAGCTTGAGAAGCTCTGCCGCGAGCGTTACAATGTTATGAGCGCGGATGACAGCGTTATTGTCACATCGGGCGCGCAGCAGGTTATGAGCCTTCTCTCACACACCCTTCTCAACCACGGAGACACCGTTATTTGCGAGGAGCCTGCGTTTATAGGCGCGCTCAACTGCTTCCGCTCTTTCGGCGCGAAGCTCGTTGGAGTTCCGCTTGAGGCAGACGGTATGAATATTGACGCGCTTGAGCAGGCGCTTAAAAACAACCCCGGAGCGAAATTCATCTACACAATCCCCAATTTCCAGAACCCCGCCGGCTCAACCACCTCTTTTGAAAAGAGGAAGGCGATTTATGAGCTTGCGAAAAAATACGGCGTGGTTATTCTTGAAGACAATCCCTACGGCGAAACAAGAGTGGCGGGCGAGGATATTCCCGCCATCAAAACAATGGATGACTGCGGGCTTGTGGTTTATTCCGGCTCGTTCTCAAAAATCGTCGCTCCCGGCATACGCGTAGGCTATGTTTGCGCGAACAGGGCTCTTATAGCGAAGATGACTGTTGTCAAGCAGACTCAGGATGTTCACACGCCGATTATGTCGCAATATATTGTTTACAAGTGGCTTCACGATTATGATTATGAGGCGCATATTGCCAAAATCAAGAGCATATACCGCAGAAAACTCAACCTTATGTGCGACCTTATAGATGAGGAACTCGGCGATTATGTTGAATACGTACGCCCCGAGGGCGGCCTGTTTGTGTGGTGCAAGTTAGCCGACAGGTTCGATATGCTCACATTCGTCAAAAAAGCCTCCGCCGCGGGCGTGGCAATCGTACCGGGCAACGCGTTCCTCTGCGATGAAACAGCTTCAAGCCGTTATGTTCGCCTTAATTTCTCTACACCCTCCGATGAAGGCATTGTTAAGGGCGTGAAGATTTTAGGCGAAGTTGCGAGAAATTACTGATTAACGGAGAATATATATGGAAAACACCGCACCCGTTCGTAAAAAAAGAGTGCTGAGCCTTATTCAGCCCACTTCAGTGCCCACAATAGGCAACTATTTCGGCGCGCTCAAAAACTGGAAAAATATGAGTGAGGAGTATGACTGCATCTACGGGGTAGCCGACCTTCACGCCCTCACCGTTCACCCCGAGCCGGCACTTTTGCGCAAACAGTCGCAGGAGATGTTCGCCCTTATGCTCGCGATAGGCCTTGACCCCGAAAAGAGCATTGTTTTTTTCCAGAGCCATGTTCACACTCACAGCGAGCTTGCCTGGATTTTAAACTGCTACACCCAGTACGGCGAGGCTTCGAGAATGACCCAGTTTAAAGACAAATCGCAAAAACACGCCGACAATGTCAATGTGGGGCTGTTTGATTACCCCGTGCTTATGGCGGCGGATATTCTTATCTATCAGGCGGATTTCGTGCCTGTGGGAGCCGACCAGAAACAGCACCTTGAGCTGGCGAGAGATATAGCGGACCGCTTCAACACAAGGCACGGCAGCACATTCACCCTGCCGGAGCCGTTTATAGGCAAGGTGGGCGCGAAAATCGCCAGCCTTCAGGACCCGACCCAGAAAATGTCAAAATCCGACACAAACCCGAGAGCCTCCGTTTCTCTGCTTGACCCGCCCGACGCGATAGTTAAAAAATTCAAATCCGCCGTTACCGACAGTGAGGCCTGCGTGCGCTATGCCGAGGGCAAAGACGGCATAAACAACCTTATGTCGATTTATTCCTGCTGCACGGGCAAAGGGTTTGATGAGATTGAAAAAGAGTTTGACGGCAAAGGCTACGGCGATTTCAAGCTCGCGGTGGCGCAGGCCGTTGTTGACGAGCTTAAGCCCGTTCAGGAGGAATACGCGAAACTCATAAATGACAAAGCCTATCTCAATGAGTGCGCGAAAAAGGGCGCCGAGGCAGCCCTTAAACTCACATACAGAACCCTCTCAAAGGTGCAGAAAAAGGTCGGACTGTATCAGTTATAATCGCTGATTTGCATATTTTTTGGCAGTTATGCCGATTTTTTGAATAATAATACACTTTTGCTTGACTTAGCGTATAAATGTTGTATAATCATTGCATAAAATAAATATCCGGAGGAATACTGAAATGAAAGAAATCAAAAAAGTTGTTCTCGCTTATTCCGGCGGGCTTGACACATCTATAATAATCCCGTGGTTAAAAGAGAATTACAACAACTGCGAGGTTATAGCCGTTTCGGGCGATGTAGGTCAGGGCACCGAGCTTGACGGCCTTGAGGAAAAGGCAATCAAAACAGGTGCTTCCAAGCTCTATATAATGGATTTAAAAGACGAATTTGTAAAAGATTACATCTTCCCCACCCTTAAAGCGGGAGCGGTTTATGAGAACGATTATCTTCTGGGCACATCCTTCGCGCGCCCCCTTATCGCGATGAGGCTTGTTGAAATCGCCAAAAAAGAAGGCGCCGATGCCATCTGCCACGGCTGCACCGGCAAGGGCAACGACCAGGTGCGTTTTGAGCTTGCCATCAAGGCTTTCGCGCCCGATATGCAGATTATCGCCCCGTGGAGAATCTGGAACATAAAGAGCCGCGAGGAAGAAATAGAATACGCGGAGGCTCACAATATTCCTCTTAAAATAAACCGCGAAACAAACTATTCAAAAGACAAAAACCTCTGGCACCTTTCGCACGAGGGTCTTGACCTTGAAGACCCGGCAAACGAGCCTCAGTACAACAAACCCGGTTTTCTTGAAATCGGCAAATCGCCCGAACAGGCCCCCGACAAGCCCACTTATGTAAAAATTCATTTTGAAAAGGGCGTTCCCACCGCGGTTGACGGCAAAGAGATGGGCGGAGTGGAACTTGTTGAGTACCTTAACAAAATCGGCGGCGAAAACGGCATAGGCCTTTGCGACCTTGTTGAAAACCGCCTTGTGGGTATGAAGTCAAGGGGCGTTTACGAAAACCCCGCCGGCTCAATTCTTTACAGAGCGCATCAGGTGCTTGAGACAATCTGCCTTGACAGAGACACAGCCCACTACAAAGCGCTTGTGGCTCAGCGTTTTGCGGAGCTTGTTTATTTCGGCCAGTGGTTCACACCCCTTCGCGAGGCTCTCTCCGCCTTTGTTGACAAAACACAGGAAACGGTAACCGGCGATGTTACGCTCAAGCTCTACAAGGGCAATATGATAAACGCCGGGGTTACCTCGCCCTACACCCTTTACAGCGAGGCATTCGCCACATTTGATGAGGATGAGGTTTACAATCAGAAGGATTCCGCGGGCTTCATCAACCTGTTCGGCCTTCCCATCAAGGTAAAGGCCATTCTCGACGCCGAGAGAGAAGGCAAATAATAAACAGCAAAAACAAAAGAGCCGTTGCGGCGGCTCTTTTTCACTATTTATAAAAGGAACGTAATTGCTATGAAATTATGGGCAGGGCGCTTCTCAAAGGAAGCCGACAAAAAAACCAACGATTTCAACTCCTCCATAGCCACCGACTCGCGTATGTTTGAGGAGGATATTAACGGCAGCATAGCCCATGCGACAATGCTGGCGGCTCAGGGCATAATCTCAAAAGAAGACGGGGCGGCAATATGTGAAGGTCTGGAACAGATAAAGCGGGAAATTATAAGCGGCGAACTGCTTATTGACCCGAACGCCGAGGATATTCACACCTTTGTTGAGGCAACTCTCACACAGCGTATAGGTCAGGCGGGCAAACGCCTTCACACCGGGCGCAGCCGCAATGATCAGGTAGCGGTGGATGTTCGCCTTACCCTGCGTAAGGAATGTGACGCGCTTTACGCTCTTGTAAAAGGGCTTATCGCCTCGCTTCAAGGCAAGGCGGATGAATACAAAGGCGCGATTATGCCCGGCTACACCCACCTTCAGCGCGCTCAGCCCGTAACATTCGCGACACATCTCGGCGCTTATGTTGAAATGCTCACAAGAGACCTAGGCAGGCTTGAGGACGCGAAAAAGAGAATGAATGTCTCCCCACTCGGCAGCGGCGCTCTCGCGGGCACAACCTACCCGATTGACCGCGCCATGACAGCGGAGCTTCTCGGCTTTGACGGCTATATGAAAAACACGCTTGACGGCGTATCGGACCGTGATTTCTGCATTGAGCTTGCCTCCGCCCTCTCGATTATTATGGTGCATCTCTCACGCCTTTCGGAGGAGATTGTGCTGTGGTGTTCGTGGGAGTTCAAATTTGTTGAGCTTGACGATGCCTTTTCAACCGGTTCAAGCATAATGCCGCAAAAGAAAAATCCCGACATCACCGAGCTTGTAAGAGGCAAATCGGGCAGGGTTTTCGGCGACCTTATAACCCTTCTGACCGTTATGAAAGGGCTTCCCCTCGCTTACAACAAAGATATGCAGGAGGACAAAGACGCGATTTTTGACGCCTTTGACACGGTGAAAATCTGCGTTGACACCCTTATTCCGATGATTGACACCATGCGCGTTATTCCCGAAAATATGAGAAAAGCCGCGGCGGGCGGGTTTATCAACGCCACAGATTGCGCCGACTACCTTGTTTCAAAAGGCCTGCCTTTCAGGGACGCCTACAAGGCTACGGGCGAAATTGTCGCGCTGTGCATAAAATCGGGCGAGACGCTCGAAAGCCTGCCGCTTGAAAAATACAAAGAGGTGTGCGACCTGTTTGACAGCGGCGTTTATGAGGCGATAAAGCTTGAAAACTGCGTTAAGCGCAGGGGTATGTGATATGCGCCTGCTTGTTTTTTCGGATTCTCACGGCAGGGTGAGCCCCATGCGTGAGGCCCTTGAAAAGCACCCGGAGGCGGATGCCGTGGTTCACCTGGGCGACTGCGAGAGAGACACGGGCTATATTGAGGATTTAGTGGGAAGCAGACCGTTTTACAGGGTTTGCGGCAACTGCGATTTTATGCCTGAGTTCCCTTTAAATGAGCTTATAAAAGCCGGAAATACAGGCGTTCTCTGCACCCACGGCCACCTTGAAAAAGTCAAGCACGGCACCCTGCTGCTCGAAGAAAAAGTGAGGCGAATGGGCTTTCAGTTGGCGCTCTACGGTCACACCCACATTCCCGATTGCAGTTACAGCGACGGGGTTTATCTGTTCAACCCGGGCGCGGCGCAGAACGGCAGATACGGTATAGTCGATATAACCGAAAAAGGGATTATGTGCATTAACGCGGAGATATAAAATAATTGAATAACAGCAAAAAGGAACGCTTTTCGGCGTTCCTTTAATATTATGCGGTATTTTGATTATTTCTCAAACTCCACCACTCTGTTCTCTTTAGCGGAGAGGAACAGGGCGTCAACAAGTTTGAGCAGCCTTCTCTGCTGGTCATGGGTTACAATCTGTGTTGCCTTGCCTTCGAGCGTGTCAAAAATGTTTGTGTAATACTCGCTCCAATCCGCGTTGAGGCGGGGCAGGGGATAGCGCTTTATTGTCTCATCGGTGCGGGGCGCCATTGTTTTTGTTATGCCCGCGCCTGCCTGAATTGGCACGGCGTCTCTGTTTTCCCAGTCGGAAACCTTGACAATCTCGCCGTCATAGTTCCAATTGTTAATAACAGCGGAGCCGTTTTCGCCCAGAACATACCAAAGCGGCAGTTCAATAAAATTGCTTGTTGTAACCTCAACATAGAACGAAAGCCCGTCATCGAAAACAAGAGTAGCCCTGAAGCCGTCGTCGCAGTTTTCGTTTGTGATGTATGTCAGCTCATTGTAAACGCTGACCAGCTTATGCGGGTAAGTCATCTGCAAAACCTGATCAAGCAGGTGAATGCCCCAGTCGAGCACCATTCCGCCGCCGTGTTCTTTTTGATTGCGCCAGTCGCCCGGCACTCCTCTGGAACCCTGAACCCTGTGCTCAATGCGGAATACCCTGCCAAGGGTGTTGTCATCAATGAGTTTGCGCACAATGAGGTAATCCTCATCCCAGCGCCTGTTCTGGTGGGTGGTGAAAAGCCTGTTGTTCTTTTTCGCCGCCGCGACCATTTCCTCATAGTCGGGAACGCTGAGCGTAACCGGCTTTTCGGAGATTACGTTTTTACCCGCGTTGAGAGCGTCAATCGCTATCTCTTTGTGAACATCGTTGGGTGTCGCTATTGTAACAAGGTCAATTCTTTCATCCGCGAGAAGCTCCTCGCGGCTTGAGTAGGCGTGAATGCCTTTTTTGCGCGCGCGTTCAGCCGCGTCGGGGCTTATGTCGTATATTCCGAGCACCTCAGCCCTGTCAGAGAATTTTTCGAGCATCTGGTTTATGTGCCAGCCGCCCATTCCGCCGTAGCCTATAACGGCGAAGCCGAATTTTCCGTTAACCATATTATTGCCTTAACGGCGCCGCGCTTTGACGGCGCCGCCCTTTTTTTCAGAATTTAATGTTTATGCCCACCACATTTCGGCGGGGTTTTCTTTTATGAGAACGCCTTTGAGGAACTCAACCGCTTTTTCAAGGCCTTCGTTCTGGCTCATAAGCGAATCCTCGTGCTCAATGCTCAGCGCGTAGTCATAGCCGACCATACGCAGGTTTGATATAATGTCTTTCCAGTAGGAATAATCGTTGCCGTAGCCGAGAGAGCGGAAAATCCACGAACGGTTGATTTCATCCGAATAGGGCTTGGTGTCAAGCACGCCGTTTACGGCAGTGTTGTATTTGTCAACCTTTGTGTCTTTCGCATGGAAGTGGAATATCGCGTCGCCGAGAGCGCGTATTACCGCGACGGGCTCCATACCCTGCCAGATAAGGTGGCTGGGGTCAAGGTTAGCGCCGATTTCGGGGCCTACCGCGTTGCGGATTTTAAGCATACTCTCCGTGTTGTAAACGCAGAAACCGGGGTGAAGCTCAAACGCGATTTTATCAACGCCGTGATTTTTCGCGAAAGCAACCGTGTTTTTCCAGTATGGGATAAGCACCTCGTTCCACTGCCAGTTGAGAATTTCGCCGAAATCATCGGGCCAGGGGCAGGTAACCCAGTTGGGGTATTTCGCGCCCTCATAATCGCCGGGGCAGCCGGAAAATGTGTTTATCTGATGTATGCCGAGCTTTTCCGCCAGCAGAATTGTCTGACGGATTGTGCGGTCAAACTCCGCGGCAATCTGTTTGTTGGGGTGAACGGGGTTGCCGTGGCAGGAAAGGGCGCTTATCTCAACATCGTAATTTTTGACAAGAGCCTTGAAATCCTCGAGCTTAGCGCTGTTTTCAAGCAGCTCGTCGGGGTTGGCGTGCGCGTTGCCGGGGTATCCGCCGCAGCCGATTTCAACCATTTCTATGCCGAGTGATTTAAAATATTTGAGTGCCTCCTCAAAGGGCAGGTTTGAAAGAAGAGTTGTAAAAACGCCTAATTTCACGGTATGCCTCCTCAGATGATTGATTTAAGATATTTAATGCTTCTTTCTATATCGCTTATTCCGTCGGGAACGGGGTTGTCGTTTTCAACAACAAGCCACTCAATGCCGGAATCCTTCGCCGCTTTCAAAACAAGCGGAATGTCGTTTGTGCCCTCGCCCAGGGCAACGGGTTTGCCGTCAACTCCGTCTTTGAGGTGCAGGGTTGAGATTCTGTCTTTATTCTCTGTAATGAGCTTGTAATTGTCAGCCCCCGCGTAGTAGCTCCAGTAGGTGTCTATCTGCAGGTGGCAGTAACTTTTGAGCACATCTATGGGCAGAGTGCCGTTTTCGAGAGGTTTGAACTCCTCACAGTGGTTGTGGTAGTAAACATTCATACCCCTTTTGCCGAGAATTTCATCCGCCTTGCCGAGAACGCTGCCGGTTGCCTCGCACTCCTCAAGGGTTGAGTGGGGAGCGCCGCCCACGCCTATCTGAGGCGTGCCGAGGGTTTTCGCGAAGGCGTAAGTGGCTTCAAGGTTTTCATCTTCAAAATCGTCAAGGCCGAGATGGCTGCCCACGCACACAAGCCCGGTTTCGTCAAGCTTTGCTCTGAGAGTTTCGGCGTCAACGCCGTAATAGCCCGCGAACTCAACGCCGTCATAGCCAAGCTCCTTAACCCTGCCGAGCAGGCGGAGAAGGTCATCGCCGGATTTTATGCAATCGCGTATCGAATAAAGCTGAACGGCAATCTTCATTTTGTGATCCTCCCTCAGTCGTTGTTGATGTAAACGGGTTTGCCGCTTGCGGCGGATTCGTAAATCGCTTCGAGAATCTGGGTTACAACCATAGCCTGTTCGGGCTTTGTTCTGACGGGTTTGTCATTCATTACCGCGTCATAGAAGGCGCGGCACTCAAGGTCGGAGGGGTCGCTGCTTGAGCCTTCAAAGAAGGCGACTCCGCCCGCGTCAAAGCTCGGTGTTTCAATTACCTGCCTGCCGTTGCGGATATAATTGAGGCGAAGGTCGTGAAGCATATCGGCACCGCCGTTTACGCCGCAGATTAATGTGCTTGCCTCGCACGGGTCGGCAATGTTGAGCGCCCAACTGCTCTCTACGCTGACGGTAGCGCCGTTTTCCATAACAACAAAGCCGAAGGCCGAATCCTCAACGGTGTATTTTTCAGGGTCCCAGTCGCCCCAGGCGTTGCCCGCGTTTTTCTGATCGCCGAGTTTTTTGTATTTTGTGCCCACAACCATTTTGGGCTTGTAGTTGTTCATAAGCCAGAGGGTGAGGTCAAGAGCGTGAGTGCCTATGTCGATAAGCGGACCGCCGCCCTGCTCATATTCATTAAGGAAAACGCCCCAGGTGGGAACGGCTCTGCGCCTTAACGCGAGCGCTCTTGCGTAATAGATTTCGCCGAACATACCGTCTTCACAGCACTGTTTGAGGTAAAGGGAGTCGCCTCTCCAGCGGGACTGGTAGCCTATGGTGAGCTTTTTGCCCGTGCGCACGCTCGCCTCATACATAGCCTTTGCCTCGGCGTATGTTTTCGCCATCGGCTTTTCGCACATTACGTGTTTGCCGGCTTCAAGGGCGTCAATGGTAATAAAACTGTGTGAGCGGTTGGGCGTGCAGACATGAACGGTAACAATGCTTTCATCGGCGAGAAGCTCTTTGTAATCGGTGTAAACCTTCGCACCCTCAACGCCGAATTTTTTTGCGGCTTTCTGCGCTCTTTCCTCAATAATGTCACAGAAAGCGACAAGCTCAACCTCATTGATTTTTGAGAGGGCGGGCATATGCTTGCCGTTTGCTATGCCGCCGCAGCCGATAATACCTACCTTGAGTTTTTCCATAGCGTTATCTCCTTATTTTTTCGGGATTGCCCCGTAATTTACTCAGCTTTGATGTTTTCAAGAACGAAAATATTGCCTGTTTCGGATTTGAAACTGTAGTTTTCGCCCTTTTCTTTGTTTGTGAGCCTGTTCACTGTTTTGCCGCCTGTGGAGGTTTTTAAGGAACCCGCGGGCGTGTCAGCGGGGAGCTGTGCCGTTATGATGCCGTCAACCGTTTCAATGTCAATATCCTGAGGAATGAAACCTGATGTTATGCTGACATTGCCTGACACGGATGAAATGTCATAATCCTCCACTTCTCCTATTACGGTGATACCGCCCGTTACGCTCTCAAGCTCCGCCTCATCGTCAATAACGCAGGCGACAACCGAAATTGAGCCGCTGTCGGTTTCAATATCCGCTCTTGAGGCTTTGAGCATACGCAGCCCCGCGTTTGCTGTTTTTGTTCTTATCTCAATTTCTTTGAAGTTGTAATCCGACGGCACAATTACGCGCAGGCTTTTTTCACCTGCCTCTTTGCCCGGCTTCGCGGGTTTTATATAAAGCACGGAGCCTATAATACGCGTGGCAAGAGCAACCCCGGCGCCGTCGTTTTCTTTAACGGTTATTTCTTTTGCTTTTTTATTGCCGATTACCATTACATTGCCCAGGGGCCATTCAATATCTATTTTGTAAATTTCATCCGTTATCGCGGCGGGGCCTTCGGTATAGGCACCGGATGACATTCTGTCAGCCGCGGAGCATCCGCCGAAAACAAGGCATACGGCCAGCAAAGCCGAAATCGCAGCAACAATTCTTTTCATACCGCCGCCTCTCAGCCGAGCATTTCGGCGAATGAGGCAAGAGCCTCCGGAATGTTGATCTGCTGGGGGCACACCGCCGCGCAGCTTCCGCAGCCTATGCAGGCGGAGGGCTGTTTGTCCTGCGGCAGAGACATAAGAGCCATCGGCGCTATAAAACCGCCTTCCGAATAAAAATGCTCGTTATAAAGACTGAGCAGGAAGGGAATGTCAAGCTCCATGGGGCAGTGGGAGGTGCAGTATCTGCAGGCTGTGCAGGGCACGGTTTTGGGGTTGACCATATCGCGCGCTATGCCGAGAAGGGTTTTCATCTCGTTTTCGGCAAGCGGCTTTTTCTCACTGAATATTTCAATGTTCTGCTTTAACTGCTCAAAATCCGACATTCCCGAAAGAATAACGGCGGCGTCAATGCTCTGCAAAAAGCGGAACGCCCAGGCAACGGTGCTCTCATCGGGGCGCAGGTCTTTAAGCTTTGCCTCATAATGCGCGTCAAGTTTCGCGAGCTTGCCGCCGCGCACCGGCTCCATTACAAACACGGGCAGGCCGTAGCTTTTAACAAGCTCAACCTTTTTGACCGCGTTCTGAAACTCCCAGTCAATGTAGTTTATCTGAAGCTGGCAGAACTCCATATCGGCACCGTAAGCCTTTAAAAAGCGCTCAATAACCTCATAACTGCCGTGAGCGGAAAAACCGAGATGCTTTATTCTGCCGTTCTTTTTCTGCTTTATAAGGTAGTCGAAAATGCCGTATTCCGGGTTAAGATACCCGTCAATGTTCATTTCGCACACATTGTGAAAAAGGTAAAAATCAAAATATTCAACCTTGCATTTTTCAAGCTGTTTCTCAAATATCTCCTCCACCTTATCCATATTGGAAAGGTCGTAGCCGGGGAATTTTGAGGCGAGATAAAAGCTTTCTCTCGGGTATTTCGCGAGCGTTGCGCCGATGACGGTTTCGCTGTTGCCCGAATGATAGCCCCAGGCTGTGTCATAGTAGTTTACGCCGTTTTGCATGGCGTACTCAACCATCTTCTCAACAGCGGCGGTGTCGGGTCTGGAATCGTCGCCGTCAATAACCGGCAGGCGCATACAGCCGAGGCCGAGAGCCGAAAGTTCAATGTTCTGAAATTTGTTGTAATACATACTTCACCTTTATTTTTAATAATTTATATATAATACGATTTCAATATAGCATATTGATTTTTAAAAATCAATAATGAAAACCGCAATATTTTGTGTTTTTGCGGTGATTATTCCGCAACGGTTAAAACCGCGCCCGGCAAAACAAAACCGGAGGCGGGTCACCTCCGGTTCAAGCTATGCTTTTTAAAGGCTTACGGTCCATCCGTTTTTGAAATTGCCCCTGTGAAAATATGTAACGGTTTTCGTGCGGGTGTCAAAAATTGCCGTCCACTGTGTGTTGTAATCCGCAACATTTTTCTGCGCCGCCAGAGCCATTGTGTCACGAAGCTGCGCGGGGGTCATTTCGCTGTTTTCATCATAACACGCCATAATGTTTTCATACCGTGTTACCGATTTTTGCGAGCCGACGCCGTATTTCGGGCCGGGCGTTACATAAAAATTTGTTAAAGCCCGCGTTTCGGTAACATACATTTTGTTGCCTATATACTCAACCGCAACACTGTAACCGCTTTTGTCCGCTATGGCGTAGTGAACCGTGTAGCCGAATGACGCGTGCAAATCGTATGAACGCAGAAGCTCAACCGCCTGTTTCGCGCTCGCGGCGCGGTCGAGAATAAGCCTTATTGCCGTTGATGTTGTAAGGTCGGGTTTGCCGCTGTTCTGATTTATTGAAGCGCCGCTGTCATAAACCATATTGACAGAAACGCAAACGCCCGCCTCGTTCATTCCGTCAAGCGGAGCGTACAGCGCACAAAAGCGCAGAACATCGTCGGAGAGCTCAAAATCCGAGCCGGAGGTCACAAAATCCGTGTTGACGGTTGAAACGGAGCGGTAGCCTTTTGACGGGCGGCAAACAACTATCATACCGTTGCACCTGTGCCAGTCAAAATTTCTGCCGAAAAGGTAACCGCCGTTTTCATTTTCAACGCAAAGGGTCGAGCAGCCGCCTTTTATGCCTTTGAAAAGCAGACCCGCTTTGCCGCCGAGCACCTGACGCACAAGAAAATCCGTAAGACCTTTATCGCTTGACGCCCCTCCGCCCGAAAGAAAATCCGAAAGCCCGTCGTCACCCGAAAACTCGGCGACGGTGAGCCCCTGAGCCAGTGTGCGTATGCTTTGCGACGGCGTGATTTTAACTGCGTTTATCGGAGACACGGCTTTTTCGGTTGTTGTTTCGGCGGTTGTTTCTTCGTGTGTTGTTTCGGGGGCGGATGTTGTTGCCGCCGATGTCGCGGCGGATACCGTCTGAGATGACGCGGATGCCGTTGACGCTGTTGATGAAACGGCTGTGTCACCGCCGGAACAGCCCGCGAAAATCAGAATAAGACCCGTGAGCAAAAGGCAGAATACGCGTTTTTTCATACTCTCACCTCCGGAAAAGCGGCGTTAAAAATCAAAATATTTTTCTCTGTGTTTCTGAACCCTGCCGCCGATGAGTTTAAGCACTTCAAGAGCCTCCTCCTTTTCAGAGGCTGTGCCGGTGGCGTACTGTTTCATCATTCTGCCCTCTTCTTTGCAAACCTCATCGTGAAGGGGGAAGTAGTATTTAAGCAGGAAGGTCGCGTATTTTGAAAGCCTGAAATCGCCCACAAGGCGGAAGTTCTCATCTATTGTGTCAATGGCGACGCTGTAGCGCTCCTTAATGGATTTAATCAGCGCTTTGCGCTCGTTTTCGGGCGAGAAAACAAGGGTGGAGCAAATAAACGCGTTCCGGTTGTGCGGGTTGGAGGAGTGGCTGTCGGTGCTGCCTACTATGGGATAATCAAGACCGTTTGCCCTGTCCTCATAGTATTTGAGGGTCTGAAAACCGTTCTGCTCATAGTAGTTTTCACCGCCGAGCACCTCAAAAGCGTCAAACCAGCCCTTTTCGGTAACATATCTCCAGAAAACCTCCGGCACATGGTAAACATCGCTTATCCAGGTGGGGTGCGGGAAGATGCCCAGACCGTTTGCCTTGCGTATTTCATCATATATCCACTTGAACACCGCGACGGGAACGGGGTCAAGCCCTTCGGGCAGGCCGTCAAGCTCATCCGCGAGAGCCTGCATTTTGTTTTCCCACTCTTCAAGCGGCATATATTCGGGGCATTCTCCGTAAAGCGAGCGGAACTTTTTATCCGTGCCCTTCTCCTCAACGGTGGGGCCGTCGGTCAGGGCGTTTATTGAATACTCGCCGCCGAAATTAACGGTGTGAAAGTCGCTTTCCGCCCCGTGAACGGGGGGCATATGAACCTCCTCGCCGGGGATAATCGCGAGCCCGCAGGGAACATTTTTATAAAAATCAATCGCCTCAAGCGACGGGTAGTAGCGGTTATGATCCGAAACAACCATGAAATCGAGGCCGTGCTTTCTGTAATTGGCGCAAACAACCGCGGGGCACTGGCTGCCGTCGGAGCGGATTGTGTGCATATGCAGGTCGCCGCGCAGGGGGTATCTGCCCGCGAGGTCGTCATCCACGCAATAGACGGGGAACTGAATAATCCTTCTGCCGTCATCATTGAGAAAACGCAGAAAATACATCTGCTCTTTGGTGAAGGTGTGCTCAAACTCAAACCCGCCTTCGCCGCCGCACAAAACAGAAAGCTCTTTATAATCGCCGGACGCGGGGTAGTCATAAGGCTTGCCGCCCTCAAGGGCGCAAACAAGCATTTTATAGGTTTTGCCCGGCTCAAAAACGGGCCTTGCCCCGAGCGGGCGGATATGGATTTTTGCGGGTTTGTTTTTTACAAACACTTTGGGAAAAACATCATAGTTAAGCAAATTCTCATCTGTCTGAAATCCGTTGAAAGGCATAGCGGCTCCTCCCTGAAAACATTTGATTTAATCTGATTTAACAGATACATTTATTATATCAATCCCGCTGCCGGCAGTCAATGTGAAAAAAGCGTAATCCGGCAAAAATAAAACCGGCGCGGTTATAAGAACAGAGCCGGAGTTTGATTTTTTATTCGATTTTATAAAGAACAAGACCGCCGCGCCTTTCATAACCGGTGTTCCACAGCCCGCTGAAATCCAGCCACTCATAAGCGCTGTAGGTTACGGCTTTAACCTCAAAAGAGCTTTGCGTCTCGTTATACCCGTTAATCAGAAACCAGTGCCACACATAATCTTTAAACCTTTTGTCACGGTGGTTGAGCACAAGTGCCGGCACGGGGTAACCGCCGTCAATCTGCCTTATAACCGCCCGCTTCGCCTTCTCATAAGGCTCCGTGCCGTCAAGGTGAGCCATTGTAAGGCGCGTTTCGCCGCGGTCGCCGAGATACCGGGCGAAACCCTCGGTATATATTTCAAGGCGGTCAATTCCCGACATGCGAGGTGAGAGATAAGGCCGCATTTCATAGGCGAAATCAATGTAGTCATCCTTTGTCAGCGAGCTGACATTTTCGGGCGCGATTTTTGTAAGCCCGCGGTGCAGCGCGAAATAAACGCTGCTGTCGCAAGCCGTCTCCGCCCCGCAGCCGCCTATGCGCATCATAAAGGTAGGGAACCAGTCCTGATTGCCGCCGTAGGAGGTGCCTATATTGAAATGCCGCAGTTCACGCTTCACCGTCAGTTCTCCTTTTTGTTGCCGGGTATTTTCTTTCGCAAATAAGCGCAGGAGTTCCGCTTTGCTTTAACGCGAAAATTATTTTTCGGCGGCGGTTCTGAAAGCGGCTTCAAAACGGTGCTTGATTTCATCAGAACCGTCCGAAGGGCTGCACTCATACAGTTTTTCGCCGCCGAGGAAAACGCAGGGCACATAGTAATAGTTGTATTTTTCGGCAATTTCGGGGTTGCGGGATTCCTCAATCCACTCCGCTTCAACCTTTTCAAAATCCGGGTTTTCCGCCTTCAGTTCTTTTACCGCGTCAGCCGCCTTGCGGCAGTACGGGCAGTTTTCCAGATAAAATACGGTAAGTTTTTTCATTTGCCGTTCCTTTCAATCCATGCCATAAGCAGGTTTATTATTTTTTGCTGTTGGGCTTCGGTGAGTTCCTTGTGCATCGGAACCTTATACCATTTGTTCAGACAGCCGCGGCAGCAGCAGGCGGTCGCGTGCATAGCCTTGAAAACGGGATGCCCGTGCATCGGGGTTTGTTTTCCGTCATTCAAAGGCTCGGCGGGGGCGAGCTTCTGCTTTACAAAATCCTGCGCGTGGCCGCGAATTACGGCGGTGCCTTTTTCTTCAAGATACCGCCGTTCTTTTTCCGTCAGATGAAAACCGGAACGGAATTTCGATTTTTCAAGTTTGTCAAGCGCTTCGTCAATTGTTTGCATGGTTTTTAAGAAATAATGTAAAAGAGGTACTTTTGTTTTCGGTTATATTTGAATTATATCACACATACACCGCGTATTTCAATAAGTTAAAACAGCCGGCGGGCGAAACAAACCCCTTACGGCATAATAACCTGAAAAATTGTTAATAAAATGTGAATACTGCACAAAAAATATTGACTGTCAGTCATTTTTGCGTTAAGCTATGCGTGAAATGACCGACGGTCAGTTTTTTATACGAGGTAAAAATATGGCAACTGTAGAAGAAAAGAAAACACTAAAAAGGAACAGTATCCTTGACGCCGCCTCGGCGCTCTTTATGGATAAGAGTTTCGCGGCCACCGCTGTTGACGATGTGGTGAAAATGGCGGGCGTTGCGAAGGGAACGTTTTACTTATACTTTAAAGATAAGTATGACCTTCTTGACCAGATAGTGGCGCACAAAACCGCGGAAATGTTCGGGGAAGGCGTGCGCCGCCTCAGAGAGGCTTCCGGTTATGAGCGGTTTTCACTCAAAGAAAAAATAATGTTTATGACGGAATACTCCGAGGATTATCTCGCGAGGCACCGTGAGCTCGCCGCGCTTTTGAGCAGGAATTTTTCAGCCTGTTTCAAACGGTTTGTGTCCGGAGGCAGCGAGGAGCTTGACAGCGTTGTTTCACTGTTCGCAAAGGCGTTCTGCGATGAAGGATACAGTGAAAACCGGGCGAAAAAGATAATATATCTTATTACCGAAACGGTCGGCTCCGTCTGCTGTGAAGCGGTTATGGGCACGGGACCCTTTACCCTTGAGGAGATACGCCCGGTTCTTAATAAAGCTGTTTTGAATATTGCGGAGGTGAAACCGGATGATTGAAAAAATATCTTATTTCATTGCCCGCCACCCGAAAATCATCTTAACGGTGGCAACACTGCTGCTTATTCCGTCTTTTTTCGGCTATATAAGCACTTTTGTAAATTACGATATAATGTCATATCTGCCCGAGGATATTGAATCCGTCAGGGGCGAGGATATACTCGACAGGGAATTCGGGCTTGCGGCAAACGCTTTTCTCGTTATTGACGATATGAGCGCGAAAGACGTTGTGAAAATCAAAAATGAGATTTCGCAAATTGAAGGCGTGTCAAAAGTCACCTGGGTTGACGATATAGCCGATATAAGCATTCCGCAGTCAATGCTCCCCGACGCGCTCACCGATATATTTTACGCGAACGGCGGCAAATCAACCCTGCTTATGATTCAGTTTGAGCAGGGCTCGGCAACATCGCTCACGATGAACGCCATAAGGGAAATACGCACAAAGCTGAATAAACAGTGCTTTCTCAGCGGTATGTCTGCGATTATAACGGACACAAAAATCCTTACCGATTCCGAAGCGCCGAAATATATTGTTATAGCTGTCGCTCTGGCGCTTGTCGCGCTCTCTTTCACAATGGATTCGTGGGTGCTTCCGCTTGTGCTGCTTACGGCTCTCGGCTATGCGGTAATCTACAACCTCGGCACAAATATTTTTATGCCGAACGGAATTTCATATATTACCCAGAGCGTGGCGGCGATTTTGCAGCTCGGCGTCACAATGGATTACTCCGTTTTTCTTATGGACAGGTTTAATGAGGAGCAAGGCAAAACAGATAACAAAACCGACGCTATGGCGCGCGCTGTTTCATCAACGTTTGTTTCGCTTGCCGGCTCTTCACTGACCACGGTGTTCGGCTTTCTCGCGCTGTGCTTTATGAGCCTTACGCTCGGCTTTGATATCGGCATTGTTATGGCGAAGGGTGTTGTTTTCGGCGTGGCTACGGTGGTTGTTGTGCTGCCCGCGTTTCTGCTTATGTTCTACAAGCCGATTTACAGGTTCAGGCACAGGCGGATTATACCCGGCTTCGGCCGCCTTACGGATTTTGTAATCGGGCACCGCAAAGTCTTCGCGATTGTTTTCGCCGCTCTGATAATTCCGTCATATATCGCGAAAAGCGCCGTGCCGCTTGACTATGTTGTTTCAAACGCTCTGCCGGAACAGCTTGACTCCGTTCAGGCGCTCGGCAAGCTGAAGAGCGATTTTAATATGGCAACCACGCATTTCATTATAATAGACGATGATGTGCCGTCGGGCAGGGTTTCCGAAATGATTGATGAATTTGAGGCGGTTGACGGCGTTTCGGGCATAATATCATTGAACTCATTTGTCGGCCCGGCGATAAGCGAGGATATTCTTCCCGACAGCATCCGCGACATCTGCTTCAAAAACGGCAAACAGCTTATGATGGTAAACTCGGTTTACACCCCCTCGTCAAATGAGGAAAACGCGCAGGTTGACGCTCTGACCGAAATTCTCAAAAAATATGATGAAAACGGTTTTCTCACCGGTGAGGGAGCCATGTCAAAAGACCTTATCACCGTTACCGACAGAGACTTCCGCGTAACAAGCGTAATTTCAATAGCCGCGATTTTCATATTGATTGCCGTTATTTTCAAATCCGTTTCCATTCCCGTTTTGCTTGTTGCCGCGATTGAGCTGGCAATATTCATAAACATTGCCGCTTCACTGATTACCGGAGCGGATGTTTCGTTCATCGCCCCCACAATAATAAGCTGCGTACAGCTCGGGGCAACGGTTGATTACGCCATACTTATGACTACAAGATACCGTGAGGAAAAGAAAAACGGGCATAAAAAACTTGAGGCCATGCGGATAGCCGCAAGGGAGTCGGATAAATCCGTTTTTCAGTCCGCGCTCGTGTTTTTCAGCGCTACCTTCGGCGTTTACTGCGTGTGCAATATAGAAATAGTCAAATCCGTTTGCTCAATGCTCGCGAGGGGCGCGGCGGTGAGCGGGCTTGTGATAATGATATTCCTTCCCGCGCTGCTTACCTGTTTTGACAGCCTGATAAACAAAACCACATACAGCCCGAAAGAGGGCAAAAAAGCCAAAAACAAAACGGAGGATAAAAAGAAGATGAAGGCTTCCTCAATAATAAAGAAAACTGCTGCCGTGTGCACGGCGCTCGCGATGCTTGTCTCTCTGACTGCCTGCACGGCGGGAAAAGGCAAGGCGGATTCCGAAACAGACAGGGTGTCCGTTCAGACCGCCGCGCAACCGGTTTACACGGCAAAGCCCGGTTCGGTGAGCAAATCCGAAACGGTTTATATCAATATGAACAGCAGCGGCAAAATCGAAACGGTAAGCGTGACGGACTGGCTGCACACCGACAAGGGAAAGGTTTGCGTAAATGATAAAAGCAACCTGAAAAACATTGAGAACATCAAGGGTGAAACGCTGCCCGTTATTGACGGCGAAACGGTAAAATGGAATATGACAGATACCGATTTGTATTACAGCGGCACCTCATCCGAAAAACCGCCCGTTGAGATTGAAATAAGCTACAGCCTTGACGGCAAAAAAATCCCGCCCGATAAAATAGCGGGCAGGAGCGGCAAGGTTGAAATAAATGTAAATATGAAAAACAATCTTTGCAAAAAAGTTAAGATTGACGGCAAAGAGCAGAACATCTATCTGCCCGTGTTCGTAGTGGGCGGGTTTATTCTGCCGGAGGCGGAGTTCTCGGGAGTTCAGGTTAAAAACGGCAGAGCGATAGGCGACGGAACAAAGGAAATCGCCGTTATGTTCGGAATGCCGGGTATGGTTGAAAGCCTCGGCCTTAAGGATATGGGACTGGACGAAATCACGGGCATAGAGATAGGCTCAACCGCAAGCGTCACAGCCGATGCCGAAAACTTCTCGCTGGGCAATATGTATTTTGCCGCAATTCCGATAAGCTCGCTCAACCTTGAGCTCGGCGGCGAAAACTCTGTTGACGATTTAAAATCCGTGCTGTCGGTTCTCAGCGAGGTTCAGAACACATTGGGCAAAATGGATGTTGACACGCTCATTAACACCCTGACCTCCGGGCAGAGTGCGTCCCAGCTCACGGGCCTTGTGAGCGATGTTGTTGACCTCTATAAAAACAACAAGGCACTCATAGATGTGCTTACAAAATACACCGCGCCGGAAAACAACGCCCAGCTTAAAAAACTGTTGGAATTTATGACGGATGAAAACACCGTAAAGGCGGTTGAACTGCTCTCCGACTCAAGCGTTACCAAGTTTTTCGCGGGGCTTTCGGATATGGGCGACGCAATGCCCGTCGCGAATTCTCTGCTCAAAGATTTACAAGCCCCGGAGGTGGCGAAGGCGGTTGCAAATCTGCCTGACACACTTGAGAAAATAGCTGAAATTCAAAAGGTGCTCAACGACAACCGGAGCACCGTGGACTACCTTGTAAGCCTGCTCAATGACGACACCGTAAGCGCCGTTTCAAAACTGGTTTCGGTGCTCGGTGAAACCGACCTGAAAAAGCTTGAGGAAAAATACGGCTCTCTGACCGAAAGCGCCGGGGAAATAGCCGCAAGAACGGAGAAATGGATAAATTTCGGCAATTCATACCGCGTTTTTACCGACGCCGCGCAGGATATGACCGCGTCCGTTCTGTTTGTTTATATGACCCCGTCAATTGAGAAAGAGCAGACACAGCAGCAAACAACCGCTCAGGCTTCGGGAGAATCCCCGCTTGACGCGTTTATTAAAAAATTCAAATAAACCGTGCGCGTGTTATCGTTACACAGCCTGAGCTTGATGAGTGAACAACAAATATATATCCGAAAAAATCAGCGGTTCTCGTTTGAGAGCCGCTGCCTTTGCTGAAAAAACGATTTCAAGAGTGGCTGTTTTTGGCACTTTTTCCCCGATACCGTATCGGTGTTTTTGTACCGTTTTCCTATCAGTTTTTTACAGTTGATGCTTTACTCATCCGAATGATTTTCATCGGATGGAGGTTCAAAATACTCATATTTTTTAAATTCGTCAAAATAACTAAAGAAAAAGGCTTGTTTTTTTTTGTGCAATAATTAATTGTTCGCTGGATAAGGTGAATAACTTTAATAGTATTAAGGAGAATAATTTTATGGGACTTGTTGCGGTAAAGTGTCCTCAGTGTGGTGCAGATATTCAACTGGATGATTCAAGGGAATTCGGATTTTGTAATTATTGCGGAACAAAGGTTATGCAGGATAAGGTTATTGTTGAACACAGAATAGTAATTGATGAATCAGAAGATTTACAAAGACTTTATCAAGTGGCACGCAATGCAAAAGAGGCATCCAATTCCGTTGGAGCACAAATGTATTACGAGTCAATATGTGCTAGAGATCCTAATAATTGGGAACCTGTTTATTATTCTACTGTATTAAGAACTGATAACATAACCAAATACGAAATTGATAATGCTGTCGCAACAATTGACAACTGTCTTCTTAAAGTTTTTGAACTAATATTAGAAATTGAATCAAAAGAAGAGCAAAAAATCGCTGTTAAAGAAGTTACAAGTGATTGCTTACAAAGAACAGATTGGTTTGTTGACAATTGTTATCAATACTATCCTGGAGCTTCAGACAAATTGTTCCCGGTTGCAAATATGATATGGGAATGTGGCAACTGTATTGAGTTGTTTGATATGACAGACAATGATTATAAATCACTCGCATTAACATGTTTTAAAAAAGCTATGAATATTAACAATACTTTTAGAAAAAAGACCATGTGTGGCAATTTGTTTTCTGATGAATCCTTAGATAGATTGTTTAATCAAATTAAAAAGTATGATTCATCATATTCTGTTGAGATCAAAAAGCAATCAGGTTGTTATGTAGCCACAGCAGTTTACGGTTCCTATGATTGTCCCGAGGTTTGGACTCTTCGCAGATATCGCGATTATTCACTTGCTTTGACCTGGTATGGCAGGTTGTTTATAACCCTATATTACTCAATAAGCCCCACAATAGTTAAATGGTTCGGTCACACGAAATGGTTTAATAATCTGTGGCGTAGTAAGTTGGATCGTATGGTTAAAAAACTTCAATCTTTGGGTTATGAAGATACCCCATATAATGATAAATACCGGGAAAAATACCAGAAATAGAATTATATAATTATCAGCAATACAGATGAACAGATAGGCAAGGTGAAAAATCGTTGTTGCCTCCTTAGACATTAGTTTTAAACATAAAACAAGGTGTTACAAAAATGTTTTCTCTGAGCACACTGGGATCTGGGCAGGCAATTCAAGGCGTATGTTGCCGAAAAACCCGAAAAACCGAAAGATGAAACTGAAAGATGAAACCGAAAGAAGGCGCACAACAGCCCCAACCGAAAACTTCGAAATACCGATGGATGTTTATATGGTAGAAAGATGAGTTTCTCTCTCTTTGTCTCACTTCTATTGTAAACTAACAAGAAAAAAATTACAAAAATATAAAGGCACTTGATATTTGTTTGAATTTACTATAAAATGGGTAAGGCTGTTGTGCAAAATTACATTGAATTTCTGCCGACAGCGCAGTGATTCAATTACAGATACCGGGAGAAATTATGGTTTTTTCAAGCCTTCTGTTTGTGTTCCTTTTTCTGTCATTCAACCTGCTTTCGCAGATTGTTCTGAAAAAAACCGAATATAAAAACGCGGCTATGCTCGTTTTCTCAATACTTTTTTACTGCTGGGCGGGCCCAGTCTATTTTCTGTTGCTGCTCTTTGACACTTTTGTGTGTTGGGGAGCGGCTCGGCTTTTGGAAAACGCCGACAGAACCGACAGAAAAATTCTGTTGGGCTTTTCTGTTTTCGCCGTTCTGCTTGTGCTCGGAATTTTCAAATATACGGGCTTTGTCTGCGGCACGCTTCAATCGATTTTCGGTTTTCCGTCCGAAATGATTTCAATAGCGCTGCCTGTCGGCATAAGCTTTTACAGTTTTCAGCTCATCAGTTATGTTGTTGATGTTTACCGCGGTCAGGTGGCGGCGCAGAAAAAGTTTTGGGTGCTTCTGCTTTACGCCTGCCTTTTTCATCAGTGCATAGCGGGCCCCATTGTGCGTTATTCGGATGTTGAAAATGATATTCTCTCAAGGCGTGTAAACCGCGCGGAAATCGGCAGAGGCATAAGCCGTTTTTCCGTCGGTCTCGCGAAAAAGGCTGTGCTCGCGAACTCCTGCGCGGCTGTGGCGGATCTGTTTTTTGACAAAACACCCTCGGAACTCGCGAAAACCCCCGCCCTCGGTCTGTGGCTTGCCGGTTTTGCTTTTATGCTTCAGATTTATCTTGACTTTTCGGCTTATTCCGATATGGCAATCGGAATGGGACTTATGTGCGGATTTCACTACCGTGAAAACTTCAATTATCCTTATATCGCGGATTCCGTTACGGATTTCTGGCGCAGGTGGCATATATCGCTTTCAACATTTTTCCGCGATTATGTCTATATTCCGCTCGGCGGCAACCGCAGGGGAAAAGCGAGGCAGGTTTTAAACCTGTTTATTGTGTGGGGGCTCACGGGGTTATGGCACGGCGCGAGCTGGAACTATGTAATTTGGGGGCTTTACTTCTTCGCTTTTCTTGTTCTTGAAAAATTTGTTTTGGGCAAGAGACTTGAACGGGTACCGAAAGCGATGCGTATCCTTATTGTTTTGATTATTGTCTATTTCTGCTGGATAATCTTCAAGTTTGAGGATTTCGCGTCTCTCGGCACCGTGATTAAAGGCCTGTTCGGGCTTAATCACAACCCGTTTTCAGGCAAGGCTGTTTCACTGGCGTTTTCATCAAACTACAGGCTTCTCATCTTTTCATCGGTCGCCTGTCTGCCGTTCGGCAAAGCAATAATAAATGCCCTGCGCAAAAAAGCGCAAACATCCGCTCCCGCCGGATTAATATACGGTGTCTGTGATGTTGTTCACCCCGCTGTTTTGCTCATTCTCTCGTCAATGGCTCTCGCCGGCGACACATACAATCCTTTCCTTTATTTCAGATTTTGATTGTGAATTATGAAGAATAACAACATTGTAAATTCAATAAAAATCGCGGTTTTCGGTCTGACCATGGCGGTTATGACTGTTATCGGCCTTGCCTGGTTCAAGCGCCCGGATGTTTCACAGATTGAAAAGAGAAAACTCACCGCGTTCCCGAAAATGTCGTTTTCCGCTATTGCCGACGGCAGCTGGTTTTCGGGCGTTGAAACCTGGTATGCCGACACATTTCCGGCGCGCGAAAAGCTGGTAAACGCGAACAATTCTTTTAAAGCGCTTTACGGCAGAACAAGTGAGAAAATCGTCGGTTCCGGCAAAAACGCCGATGTTATCCCCGAAACCGCGGGCGAGGAGGCCACCCTGCCGGTCACAACCGAGCCTGAAACGGTGCGTGACGGCATAGTAACCGATGAGGGCGGCGAGACAACAGACGGAGTTTATGTCAGCGGAAACACGGGTTATTCGCTCTATTATTTTGTTAAAGAAAACGCCGATTGGTATGCCGCCGTTTTGAATGAGGCGCAAAAGCGCTTTGAAGGCAGGGCGACTGTCTATGATATGATTGTTCCGCTCAATTCGGGGGTTGTTCTCAGCGACAGCCTGCAAAAAGAACTCGGGGTAAGCGATCAGCGCGAGGCGATTTCATATATTTACGGCAGAATGAATCCGTCAATCAGAACGGTTCCCACATTTGATATACTCAGAAATCACTGCGAGGAATATCTTTATTTCCGCACGGATCATCACTGGACGGCGCTCGGGGCGTACTACGCATACACAAGTTTTTGCGACATAAAAGGCATTGCACCGCATAAACTCAGCCAATTTCAGACCAGAACATTTGAGGGCTTTGTCGGCACTCATTATTCCGAGACAAACTCAGCGCAGCTCAAAGCGAACCCCGACACCATTACGGCTTATATTCCCATGGGCACAAATAAAATGACTATAACAGATGTAAACGGCGAAACAAATGAGAACTGGCCCATCATTATGGATGTTGACGGTTACCCGGCGAACAGCAAATACAGCTGTTTTGTAAACGGTGACGCGAAGCTGTGCGTTGTCGAGAATCCGCAGATAACCGACGGCTCCGCCTGTATCTGTATAAAGGACAGTTTCGGCTGCGCCTTCGTACCCTTCCTTGTTGACCATTATCAATATACATATTGGGTGGATTACAGATATTTTCATCAGTCTCTCTCGGCGTTTGTGGATGAACATAAAATAACAGACATCATTTTCTTGCAGAATATCTATAACACAGCCTATAAAAAGGCGATTGAACAGCTTCAGGAACTTGCGCAAAGCTGAAAACATATTTTTCACACAATTAATTTTTTATAAAAAATATTTTATAAAAGCACTTTACAAAAACGGGCGGTTGTGATATACTCCCTTTTACATTGTGCCCGTGTCTCGGTTTGCGGACTGAACCTCCGGCGGAGGTGTTCACCTGCCGCACACTGGGAGCGAGGCAAATAAATAAATGAGGTGAAAACAATGACACAGGCAGAAAAACAGGCAATTATGGCGGAATATGCCACGCACGAGGGCGACACAGGTTCACCCGAGGTTCAGATTGCGGTTCTTTCAAAAAGAATTGCGGATCTCACAGAGCATCTTAAAGTTCACAAAAAAGACAATCACTCACGCCGCGGTCTTCACAAGATGGTAGGTCACAGACGCAACCTTCTTGAGTACCTTAAAAAGACTGATATTGAACGCTACCGTTCAATTATCGCGAGACTCGGTTTGCGTAAATAAGTTTGCTCAGGAGCAGGCAGGGTATATAACCCCGCCTGCTCTGTTACGATTTTTATTTTATTCAAGTTATCCGGCAGGCGGTATTTTCAGGTTTTAGCAGTTGCTCGGCAGCCTGTGCAGTTAACGGACTGCGGAGCTATTGCTAAGCCCGTACCGCCTGAGGAAATATATTTTTCAGAAAGGCGAAAAAATGTTTTTTAAAAGTTTTAAAAAGTATGAAACAGAAATAGCCGGCCGCCCGTTTGTGGTGGAGGTCGGTAAAATGGCTCAGTTGGCGGGCGGCTCCTGCCTTGTTCGCTACGGCGAAACAAATGTGCTCTGCACCGCAACAATGGCCGCGAAGCCCCGTGAGGGCGTCGATTTCTTTCCTCTCTCGGTTGATTATGAGGAGAAGCTTTATTCGGTAGGCAGAATCCCCGGCTCATTCCAGCGCCGCGAAGGCAAAGCCAGCGAGAAGGCAACCCTTGCCTCGCGTGTTATTGACAGACCTATTCGCCCTCTTTTCCCGAAAGATATGAGAAACGATGTAGGCGTTGTTGCAACGGTTATGTCCGTTGACCCCGACTGCCAGCCCGAAATAGCGGCTCAGCTCGGCGTCTCTGTCGCAATTTCTATTTCGGAAATTCCGTGGGACGGCCCCGTCGCAAGCTCTGTTGTCGGCCTTGTTGACGGCGAATATGTCATCAATCCCACTCTTGAACAGCGCGAAAAATCACAGATGTATGTAACCGTCGCTTCCACAAGCGAGCTTGTTGCCATGATTGAAGCGGGCGCCAACGAGGTTACAAATGATGAAATGTTCGACGGCATTATGTTTGCCCACGAGCAGAACAAAAAGATTGTTGAGTTCATCAAAAAAATCCGCGAGGAATGCGGCAAAGAAAAGGTCGATTTCCCCTCAAACGACCCCGACCCCGAAATGTTCGAGGCTATAAAAGAGTTTGCCATTGATGACATCCGCGCCGCACTTGACACCGATGACAAGCGCGTTCGCGATGAAAGGCTCAAGCCCATATATGAGGCCGTTCACGCAAAGTTTGATGAAATCTATCCCGAAATGGAAGAGAAAATAGAGGACTGCCTTTATAAGACACAGAAATATGTTGTTCGCCGCTGGCTTCTTGATGACGGCAAGCGTGTTGACGGCAGAGGCATTGATGAAATCCGTCCCCTTAACGCGGAGATAGATTTGCTTGACAGAGTTCACGGTTCGGGTATGTTCACACGCGGTCAGACTCAGGTTCTTACCGTAACAACACTCGGCCCCATGAGTGACAATCAGATGCTTGACGGCCTTGATGAAGAGGATTCAAAAAGATATATTCACCATTACAACTTCCCGTCCTACTCCGTAGGCGAAACCAAGCCTTCAAGAGGCCCCGGCAGGCGTGAAATCGGTCACGGAGCGCTTGCCGAAAAGGCTCTTCTTCCCGTAATTCCGTCCGTTGAGGAGTTCCCTTACACAATCCGTCTTGTTTCAGAGGTTCTTTCCTCAAACGGCTCAACATCTCAAGGTTCGGTCTGCGGCTCAACTCTTTCGCTTATGGCGGCAGGCGTTCCCATCAAGGCTCCCGTAGCGGGTATTTCCTGTGGCCTTATCACCGAAGGCGACCGTTTTATGACAATGGTCGATATTCAGGGTCTTGAAGATTTCTTCGGCGATATGGACTTCAAAGTTGCCGGCACCAAAAAGGGTATTACCGCAATTCAGATGGATCTTAAAGTTCACGGCCTTACACCGGCAATTATTCGCGAGGCTCTTGAAAAAACCTATAAAGCAAGGTGCTATATCATTGATGAGGTTATGCTTCCCGTTATTGCGGAACCCCGCAAAGAGCTTTCAAAGTGGGCTCCCAAGATGCTCACAACAAAGATTGACCCCGAAAAAATCGGTGATGTCATCGGCAAGCAGGGCAAGGTCATCCAGAAGATATGCGCTGAATGCAACTGCAAGATTGATGTTGAGGAAGACGGCAATATCTATGTTTCATCCACCGATATTGACTGTGCGAAACGCGCCATTGATATTATTGAAACAATCGCGAATGATCCCGAAGTGGGCGCAATATATAAGGGCGTTGTAACCCGACTTATGAGTTTCGGTGTGTTTGTCGAAATCGCTCCCGGCAAAGAGGGTATGGTTCACATAAGCCAGCTCGATGTCAAGAGAACAGAGAAGGTTGAGGATGTTGTCAATGTAGGCGACGAGATTATTGTCAAGGTTCTTCCCAAGGATGACCAGGGCAGGCTCAATTTCTCGCGCAGAGAGGCTCTTATTGAGGTGGAAGGCCTTACGCCCGAAAACGATGTTTCCGATTCAGGCCGCCGTTCATCGGGTCCCCGCAAGAATTTCAACCACGACAGAAAGCCCCGCAGACACAACGACTGATTAAGATATTACATTAAATAAAAACACCCTCGAACCCCCTGTACGGGGGATTCGGGGGCAAAATGTTTTGAAACGGCGGGAATTGTTATGATAAAAAACGTTATTTTTGATTTGGGCGGTGTTCTGGTTGATCTGAACCCCGAAAAAGTCATTCGTTCGCTGTTTTCGGAAGAAAACTCGGATTTTATTCTGCGCAACATCTTTTTTTCGGAAGAATGGCGTGAGGTTGACAGAGGCACTTTGACTCCCGATGAAGCTTTTCACAAATATAAAAATGATTTGCCCAACGGCGTTTATGAAAAGGTTATCGGCATCATAAACAACTGGAATGAATATATGCCGCCTTTTGATGATGTTTATGAGGTTGTGAAAAAGGTCAAGGCGTCCGGAGCGGACATTTATCTTCTCTCCAATGTTCCGCCTTATATTCATAAAATGCTCGGCACCGTTCCCGCTCTGAAACTTTTTGACGGTTATGTCGCCTCCTGCGATGTAAAACTTCTCAAACCCGAAAAAGAAATCTATGAGCATCTGCTTGCGAAATTCGGATTAAAAGCAGAGGAGTGTCTGTTTATTGACGATATGCCCGAAAATGTGCGCGGTGCCCGGTCGGCGGGAATAAAAGCGCATCATTTCGCAAATCACGACATTACGGTGCTTGAAAAAGCGCTGGAAGAAAACGGAGTAATATAATATGAACTGCTACTCGCAGATTCTGAAAAAAAGCCCATCTCTCAACAGAATAATCAAAGATATTGACTCGGAGCGCTTCCCCGTTGGAGCAACGGGCCTTTCAAACATACACAAGGCTCACATAATAAGCTCGGCCGTTGAGCTTTACGGAATAAACGCCGTTGTTATTGTGCCCGATGAGGCAACAGCGAACAGGCTTGCCGGCGATATTTCCGCGTTCGGCGTGCAGGCGTATGTTTTCCCCGCGGGAGATTTTTCATTTCACACCCGGCAAAGCGTTTCAAGGGAGTATGAACACGCAAGGCTGAAAGTGCTTGATAAAATGCTTGACGGCAGCTTCGGTGCTGTGGTTATGTCGGCGGAGGCCGTAAGCCGGCTGACAGTGCCGCCCGATACCCTCGCGCAGTGTTGCATAACTGTTAAGGACGGAGAAAATATTGAACTTGACTCCCTTTTAAGCGTGCTTGTCAACGCGGGCTATACCCGCTGTGATGAGGTTGACGGCAGGGGGCTTTTTGCCTGCAGGGGAGGTATAGTGGATTTCTTTCCGCCGGATGCCGATGAGCCTTACAGAATAGAACTCTGGGGTGATACCGTTGACAGCGTTTGCACTTTTGAGCCCGACAGCCAGCGAAGAACAAAAAACGTAAAATCCGTTCGCATTACCCCTGCAAGGGAAATTCTATGCGACAGCGCCGAACTTGCCGCGAAAATCCGCTCTTTTTTAAAAACGCGCCGCGTAAAAGGCAAGGTGCTTGAAGAAATTGAGGCGGATTTGAAATCCCTTGAAGACGGCGTTATGCTGCCGTCACCCGATAAATATATGCCTTTGATTTACCCTCAGGCGGCAAGTGCTTTCGATTATTTCGGCGATTGTTTTCTGTTTGTTTGCGAGAGTTTTCAAACACGCAAAAATTTTACGGCATCCCTTGATTATATAAATGAAACGGTAAAGGCGCTGTTTGAGGAAGGAATATTATGCAAAGGCCTCGACCGCTTTACCGTAACGGAAGGAGACTTGCTTTCCGCTTACGCGAACGGGCGCACTGTGTATCTTGACAACCTGCCGAGAGGCAGCTTTGACACGCCTGTTAAAGATTTGATTTCATTTACGGCTAAACAGATTAACCCGTGGAACGGTTCTTTTTCTGCTCTGCTTGAGGATATAAACAGCTTCGGCGACAAAAAATCACACATTACCGCGGTAGTCGCCGGCACACCCAAAGCCGCTTCCGCGCTTTACACAGACCTGGAGGCTGAGGGCGAAAAGGTTTATTATTTTGGAAAGCCTCCTCGTGAATTACCCACAGGGGCTGTCAGTGTTATGCCGGGCGGCTTTTCATCCGGATTTGAATACCCCGATGCCGGTTTTACACTTATAACCTACCTCGCGAGGGCGGCAAAACCGAAAACGCAGCAGAAGTCGGCTCGTTCAAAAAAGTCTTCAAAAAACGCTTTTAACAATCTTGATGAACTCCGCCGCGGCGATTATGTTGTTCACTCCGCGCACGGCATAGGTGTGTTTGACGGCATTCAGAAGATGAACGCAGGCGACACGGTAAAGGATTACATTAAAATTCTCTATGATAAATCGGATGTTCTTTATGTGCCCGTAACCCAGCTCGATATGGTTTCCAAATATATCGGAGCGGGCACGGAAGAGCATACGGTCAAGCTCAATTCATTAAGCGGAAAAGATTGGCAGAAAACAAGAAGCAGGGTGAAAAAGGCTGTTGCCGATATGGCGAAAGAGCTTACGGAACTTTACGCGAAACGCCTGAGAATTCAGGGGCACGCGTTTTCGCCCGATATTGATATGCAAAGCGATTTTGAACGGCGCTTCGAGTTTGATGAAACAGAGGATCAGCTGGTTTGCATAAATGAGATAAAAAGAGATATGGAAAAGCCGTATCCTATGGACAGGCTCCTTTGCGGAGATGTCGGCTTCGGCAAAACGGAGGTTGCTCTGAGAGCGATATTCAAATGCATTGCCGACGGCAAACAGTGCGCGTTTCTTGTTCCCACAACAATTCTCGCTTTGCAGCATTTTCAGACAATAACAAGGCGGTTTGACGGGTTCCCCGTTGAGTGCGCGATGCTCTCACGCTTTTGCACAAAAAAAGAAATCGACTCTGCAATAAGCGGCCTTCGCAACGGCACGGTTGATGTTGTTGTGGGAACGCACAGATTAATATCCAAAGATGTTGAATTTCGCGATTTAGGGCTTATAATAGTGGATGAGGAGCAGCGGTTCGGCGTTGCTCAAAAAGAGAAACTCAAAGAGAGATTTCCCGCTGTTGATGTTCTCACTCTCACGGCAACACCCATACCGAGAACGCTCAATATGGCTATGACGGGCATAAGGGATATGTCGGTTCTTGAAGAGGCTCCGCAAGACAGACAGCCGGTTCAGACATATGTAATAGAGCATAATTTTCCCGTTCTTGTTCAGGCTATGCAGGCGGAATTGCGCAGAGGCGGTCAGGTCTATTATCTGCACAACAGGGTGGAAACCATTGAGCGAAGAGCTTTTCAGATAAAAGAAGCTATGCCCGACGTGAATGTAGGCATAGCTCACGGTAAAATGAGCGAGGATGAATTAAGCGAAATCTGGCGCCGTCTTCTTGAGGGAGAAATAGACATACTTGTGTGCACCACAATCATAGAAACAGGCGTTGATGTGCCGAATGTAAACACGCTTATAATCGAACACGCCGACCGAATGGGTCTGGCCCAGCTTCATCAGATAAGGGGCAGGGTGGGGCGTTCGGCGAGAAGGGCGAGCGCGTATTTCACATTTGAGCGCGGCAGTCAGCCAACGGAACTCGCCACCCGCAGGCTCGACGCGATAAGGGAGTTTACCGAATTCGGTTCCGGCTTCCGTATAGCGATGAGGGATCTTGAACTGCGAGGGGCGGGCAATGTGCTCGGCGCGCACCAGCACGGCCATATGGAGGCTGTCGGCTATGAGATGTATGTAAAGCTTCTTGAACAGGCGATAAATGAAGAAAAGGGTGAAACTCCCGCAAAGGAGGAAAGAGACTGCCTCATTGATATCCCGATTGACGCCCACATTCCGCAGGAATATATTGAAAGCGTACCGCAAAGGCTTAAAATATACCGCAGAATTGCCGATATTCACAACGAGGATGAGGCGGCGGATGTTATTGACGAGCTTTGCGACCGCTTCGGCGATCCGCCCGAAAGTGTTGAAGGCCTTATAAAAATTGCCCTTTTGCGCGGCAGAGCGGCGGCAAACAATGTTTATGAAATAAGAAAAAACGGCGACAAACTCATTCTTTATATTAACGACATCAATATGAACGCCGTACGCTTTCTGGCGGCAAACCTCAAAGGCAGAGTAACCGTCAGCGCGGGCAACGGCAAACCGCACATAGGGGTGCGTATGGCAAACGGCGAAAAACAGCTCGCCGTGCTTGAAAAAGTGTTCCGCCTTATGGATGAGGCAAAACAACAATAAAGAGGTGCTTTATGGGAGAGCTTGTCAGCAAAGTCAAAGACACGGCGCTGGATATTAAAATGTATTGGCGTCAGCCTAAACCCGGTGAATATGTTCCGTACCGAGAGGTGTTTATGCTCTCGGTCGGCTGGATGGCTCTGCTTATGTCAATTCAGTGGACAATAGGCTTCGGCGTAGGCAACCAGTTTACGGGTATGACTCTTAAAATGAACAACAACGAGCTGCTCGTTATGAGTTATGTCTGCACCGCAATCGGCTACCTTACAACGCCGCTTAACGCTTACATAATTGACAATCTCCGTTCTTCAAAGGGCAAATACAGAGTTTATATAAAACTCGCTGTGCCCTCAATGGTGCTTACCGTTATCTCACTGTGGCTGCCGTATGAAACCGTAAGGGATTCCGGGCGCTTCGGCAGATACATTATGATAGCTATGCTGTTTGTCATGGGGCAGATTCAGGGCTATGTGCAGGGCTGGGTGAATACCGGTGTTACCAACCTTGTGCATGTTATGACTCCGAACACCCAGGAGCGCACAAAAATTATGGCAATAACAAGCATTATATATTCAATGGGCTATACAATTAATAACATTTACTATCCTCTTATGGTTGATGTTCTGTGTGACAACGGCGACAAATACAATATGCGCTATTTCAGGGGCACCTACACCCCGGTTGCCCTGCTTATGCCGATTGTTCTGCTTGCCTATTTCGGCACAAGAGAGCGTCTTGTTTTGCCAAAGAGCAGAATTACAAAAATGAGTTTTTCAAACTCTATGCGAGCTGTCGCGGGCAACAAGATTTTCTGGATAAAATGCGCCGACGGCTGGAATGATTTTTTAGAGGGCGCAAAGGGCAATATCTGGGACTGGATGGTTTACCGCGCGCATATTATGAAAAGCACAACCTACGGGTTGCTTAACACCATTTCATATAACGCGAATTTTTGGGGTATGCTGTTTTCACCCTGGTTCATCAAAAAATTCGGCAAAAGAAAAATTAAAATTTTCAAAAACACCGCGCAGATATTCCTTATCGCGTCATATTTTCTGTTTTATAAAACCCCGTTTGCCGCTGTAGGGCTTTTCATTGTTTACACCATTGACAGGTTCATTGACACCGGCAATGTAATTGACTCCGCGATTGAATCGGATATGCGCGACAACCAGCAGTATCTTATCGGTGAGAGAATAGACGGAGCGTTCGGCTTTGTTCAGAGCTACGCCGGCGGAGTGATCGGAGCGGTTACCGGTTTGTTTATTCCCTGGGTTTATCGCCGCAAGGGCTTTGACGGTAATGATTATTCCGTGTTGGATGTTTATAAAAACTATGATGAAACAAAGCCGCTTTCACAGCAGACCCTCAACCCCGGCTGTGTGCTTTACAGCCTTATGGATACCCTCCTCAAAATCTCAATAGTGGGCGCCGCCGTTGATGTTTTGCCCTGGTTTGCCTATGACATATCGGAAACCGGTCAGAAATCAATGATAAGAGTTATCCGAATCCGTACTCTCATTGAGGATCGCAAATCCGGCAAACGCGATGAGGCAAGCTACATTGAAGGCTGTGAAGCGATAATGAAGGCAAAAAAATACTTTAATGAGCAAAAAGTTGAAGTGCCTCACCATTCTTCCGTTACGGCGGCGAGGGCTCTGCCCGCAAACACTCCCGAAGAAAAAGAGAAGCGCCTTGAGGCAATCAAATCGGCAAAGCAGGCAATAGAAGACGCGAGAACACATAATGAGGAGATTGAAATCGCCCGGTTCGTTATGCGTGAGCTCAACCGCTTTACAACAGAATTCGGCAAAAAACAGTATGAGCTTTGCAGAATGATTGTCGCCGGCGGCGCGGAGCATTTTTATGACAATGCCCGGCAGATAATCTCATTTGCCGAGAGCCTGCCGGAATCCGACATCAAAGAGGAGCGGATGTGGCGCAGACAGGAGATAAAAAACGCGAAACAGCTTGAAAGCTCAAAACGCCTTGCCGCGCAAAGCTATCCCGACGGCGTAATTACATACGACCCCGAAAAGGCAGACAGAGCCTACAATATGCCGGATGACACAAAGCAAAACGCAAAACTCCGCCGCCTGGCAATGAAAGAAGCGAACAGGGAGCAGAATATTTATTCATCTTATGCCGCGCCATACCTTTCGGCAATAAGAACACTGGAGCTTTATGACGGTTATTGCAACCTTGATGAAATAACCGCCGATTATGAAAAAACCGTAGCCGAGCGCCGGGCCCGCCACGCCGCGGAGCGTGAGGAGCAGGAGAGGCTCGCCGCCGAACGCCGGATTGACAAAGAACGCTATGAAGCGCAAAAGAAGATGAAAAAGAAAAAATAAACCGGCGTCGCGATCGATGCGCGCATTTGCCGCGCACCGGGAATATCGACATATCCGCAGGGCGGTTTTTCCGCTAAACACTTTCAAACAGGTTTTCTTTCGGCAGCGAAAAACCGATTAAGTCAATAAATATCAAATGCATCGGCGTGATTCGGGTCACGCCGATATTTTATTGCCGTTTTTTTGAGAATTTTTTATAAAAACGCTAACCTTTTATCGTTTTGAACTGTCTTACTGTATATAGGGAATAAGTGAAATATGAAATGTTGAAATAAACTTTTATTTTTATACTTTTTCCCCGGGCTGTGCTTGTTGATAAAATAATAATGTATATTAAATAAATTATTTTTGAGGTGTTTTTATGAAAAAACTAATTAAAAAGGCGGTTTCGGCTGTTCTCACCGTCGCAGTTTTATCCTGCGTTTTCGGGCTTTATAATCCGGCCTGTCTGACTGCATACGCGGGCGGAGACATTGATGTAACCCTTTATGAATCCGGAATTTTTATCTATGAGCTTGATGGTGATAACAATAACACGGCTTATATCGACGGAATTACGGATTTCAGCGTTACGAGTATCGACTTTCCCCGAACAATTGACGGCTATACGGTCGGCGGCATTAACGGCGGATTCAGCGATTATCTTCTTTCTAAATGCGCGCAGTTAAAGAGCGTCACAATACCCGATTCATATACAAAAATCGGATATATGGCATTCGAAGGTTGCAAAGGCCTTACAAGCATAACAATTCCAAACAGCGTTACAAGAATAGGCAGTTATGCGTTCTTAAACTGTACCGGTCTTACAAGCATAAACATTCCCAACAGTGTCACAAGTATAGGCAGTTCCGCGTTCTCAGGTTGCAGCGGCCTGACGGGTATAACAATTCCCGACAGCGTCACAAGCATAGGCAGTTCCGCATTCTCAGGCTGCAGCGGCCTTACAAGTATAAACATTCCCGACGGAGTTACGAAAATAGACTTTTCCGCGTTCCACGGTTGCAAAGGCCTTACAAGTATAAATATTCCCGGCAGCGTTACAAGCATAGGCAGTTATGCGTTCTGCAGCTGCACGGGGCTTAAAAGTGTAACTATCCCGGAAAGCGTCACAAAAATCGAAGAGATGGCATTTTATGCCTGCGGAGGGCTTACGGATGTTTATTACACCGGTTCCCCTGCTCAGAAAGAAAAAATAGAAATTGCCTCGAAGAATGATAATCTGCTCAACGCAAAATGGCATTACGCCTCCGGAAACGGCGTCAATAACGCACTGTCTCCTATAATATCTCTTATTACCCGTATTAATTGGCTTAATGTTGTGAGCTTACTGGTTAAAACGGTTACCCGTTTTTTGCAATTTATTATTATAGTTTTCTCTTAACAGTCTGATTATTTCAATGATTAATTAAAAAAGCACAAAAGGCGCTCCGGCAGTGCGCACACTGCCGTGGCAATCCGTTCCGATACGCAATTAATCATCTTTCCCAAAACGGCAAAAACAGATTTCCGCGCACGAAACTTCGTTTCTCACTCGGAATGTCAAGCCGCCAATTGAACTTCTGCCACCGGGACGAGGTTGGGGTCAATGCAGGGTAAGCATATATGTGCCCCGCAAAAAAGAGCATTATTTTTTACAAATCGGAAAAGCCAATGCTTTTTTTGATAAAAATCTCAAAAAATCCGAAAAAAATATTACAAAATTATTACAGAAAATCAAACCGCGGTTTTGTCAAATTTGACGAAATTATGAACAGACGCGTAAAATTTGAATAAAAATCTGTCTTTACGGTTTTCCACCACATATTGTGCAGACGCTCAAATAAAAATCAACAAATCTGTTTTTGTTCAGAAAAAGAAATATGCATCAACCTCGGTGGCAGGTTTTTTCCCTTTACAGATAAAGAGATTTCCGGCACTTTTTACGCTTTTTTCACGCTTGACAGCGCAAAAATCTTTTTGATATAATTCAAAAGGTTTTTTTTAATTTAAAATATTTAAACCGAAAGGAAGAGATGAATGAAAAGCACAAAAACTTCGCATTTGAAAAAAACGCTTTCGTTGGTTATGGCAGTTCTGCTGACCTTCGGCGTGTTTTTCAACGCGGCTTTTGTCGTTAACGCGGCAGAAGAAAGAAACGACAGCTTCGGCGGCGCGCCGGTGGCAAGCGGCAGCAACTGGAAGTATTACAGCGACGGCGAACTTGTCATTACGGGAGACATTGCCGATTACACGAAAGATTCTCCCGCACCGTGGCACGATTATGCCGCGAACATCAGAACCCTCACAATTCAGGAGGGCGTTACTAAAATCGGTGATTACGCTTTTGCAGATTTCACAGCTTCGGTAAAAGTCTATATTCCCGGAACCGTAACATCTATCAGTAAAGACGCTTTTGCGGGCTTTTCGCTTACTTACGGCTACTTCGGCGGAGATGAAGCGGCATATAACAGCACATTTCCCGCTACCGGTGTTGCTGTTCAGATTAACCACAAACATACCGACGGCTCTGTAAAGCATAAAAAAGCCGCCGATTGCAAAAATGACGGATACACAGGCGACACATATTGCGCAACCTGCAACGCTTTTATTAAAGCGGGCGCTGTAATTGAAAGCACCACTGTTCCGCACACATGGTCAACAACAATGAAAGTTAAAAAAGCTGCAACCTGTCAGGAAGAAGGTATCAGAGCTTATTACTGCACAAAGTGCGGCGCTTTTGATGACTCACGCACCGAAACGATCAAAAAGACCGACCATAATTGGGAGTTTGACGGTAATAAGAATTCAGTAAGTTGCGAATCTGCAAATGCTCAAATTGTTGAAAAGTGCACAAATGAGGGTTGCACTGAAACAAGAACTGTTAAATTGACCAAACACACTAAACTTTATAAGGTTTTTGACCCCACCTGCACTGAAGACGGCTACACACAGGTTACCTGCAAATACTGCTCGACTTTGAATTATAAAGATCCTGACAGTATCGTGAAGGCTCTCGGTCACAACGCTGATAAACTTGTTATTGAAAAAGAAGCAACCTGCACCGAAAACGGTATCTACAAGCAGGTTTGCTCCAGATGCGGAGAGGTTGACAAAATAACAACAATCGCGGCTAAAGGTCACGACTACACCAAAGAGGTTGTTACAAAAGACCCCACCTGCCCCACGGCGGATTCAACCGGCAAAGGCACAAAAGAGCTTCGCTGCTCCAGATGCGGTGATGTTAAAGAAACAACCGAAATCCCCAACCTTCACACCAAAGGCTCTTGGGAAGCCACAAAATATGTAGGCCTTGAGGCCACCTGTGTAAACGACGGTGTTTATTACTTTAAATGTAATATCTGCGGTAAAGACATCTGCAAAGAAGATGAAACAGGCACCTTGGGCACAACAAAGGTTACCGAAAGCATTCCCAAAACCCCCAACAGCCACAAAGCCTCAAAATGGATTACAATCATTGAGCCCACCTGCGAAGAAACAGGGCTTATGGTAAAGAAATGCACAACACCCAACTGCCAGTACCACAGTGACGGCGAAATCGGCGCCGCTATTGACAAAGCAAGCAACGACACGGTTGTAAAGGCGCTTATCGGCACGGTTGATGACACCCTCGCCAACGATATTGCGGATTATATTCTTAATCAGTATTACACTCTCAAAGATCCCAAAGGCAGTGACATTTCAGCAAAACTTCAGGCGAATGTAGCGGCAAAAAGTATAGTGTTTGACAACACGGATGATGAAACCCTTGCAAAAGATATTATGGACAGAGCCGCGGACGCTATAGCCGAAGATACGGCTGAGGACGCGACAATCAAGGTGACAAAACAGTTTGTTATTGACTATCTCACCGCCGCGTTTGACGAAATTGGCGATGAATGGGTTGCAGCCGCTGTCGGCGCAGCTTCGCCGGAAGATATTAAGCTTGTTGCGAATGTTACCATTGACTCCCAGATTATTGCCGCAACAGGTCACAAATATCAGACAGTGAGCTATTATGAAGATCACATTGGCGGCGAGCGTGTTTTTGTTCCCGTTGCAACAACAGACGGCGAGAATTATTACGAAATTCTGTATTATAACTATTCTTATGATGCCGATGGCAACATCGAATATGACATCAACGGCGACCCGATATATATTCCCTACATTGATGAAATCGGGACTCCCATCGACCAGGAGGAGCATCAGATTGTCACAGAGGTTGACTGCAATGTAGGCGGCACTCTTGTTAAGCAGTGCCCGGTTTGCATGAGCATTAATGCTACAAATGTCGCGAAGGGCACTCACAGCTATGTTATTCAGGTAATAGAACCCACCTGCACAGAACAGGGTTATACCCTTCAGACCTGCGAATACTGCACATACAATAAGACCTACGACTATGTTCCGTCAATCAGCCATGACTGGCAGAATGTAATTCTTCAGGAAAGCACCTGCACCAAAACAGGCCTTCAGGCTCTTCAGTGCCAGAACTGCGAAGAAATTGACAAAAACTCATACCAGCCTGTAGCGACAATTCCTCACGACTACACAATTACAGTGGTTGACCCCACCTGCACGGAGGATGGCTACACGCAGTACACCTGCAAGGTTTGCGGCGGCGGATACAAAGATAAATTTGTTAATAAATTGGGCCATAAGCTTGTTGATACCGTAACGGATGCCACCTGCACAACAGACGGCTACACCACCCACACCTGCTCGGTATGCGGCTATGAGTATAAAGACACGCCCGTTCTTGCGGTAGGTCACCAGTACGGTGAGGCTAAAGAAATTGCGGCAACCTGCACAGAGGATGCTTATACTCAGCAGATTTGCACGGTTTGCGGCGGAGAGAAGAAGACCAACATTCAAACCGGTACCGCAACAGGCCACACATTTATTGATGACGCGGCAGTTGCCGTTTCCTGCACAAAGGACGGTAAAACAGCAGGTCAGCACTGTGATGTTTGCGGATTTGTTAATGTTGCTCAGGAAACTATTCCCGCAACAGGTCATAAAGTAGTTGAAATCTCAAAGAAAGACTCAACCTGCATCGCCGCGGGTCATACGGCAGGCTCATACTGCTCCGTTTGCGGTGAGATTCTTGAAAATCCGGCAACAATACCCATCAAGCCCCACACTCCCAACAGAGCGAAAGCCGGCTGTGAGGAAGACAAAGTCTGCACAACCTGCGGTATGATTCTTGACCTTCACACAGGTCACAGCTACGGTGACTGGCAGATTAAGAAAGAAGCCACCCCGTTCAGAAAAGGAACCAAAGCCCGCACTTGCGCTAATTGCGGCGGTGTTGAAGAAAAGGAATACAGGCTTACATTGTTCCAGAGCATCCGCTGGATCTTCACACATTTCCTTGACATAATCCTTGCCCTTCTCGGCAGAGCAAACGGCGTGTTCAACTGATTGAACGGTTAATTTACAATTCAAAACAGGCTGTCGCGAAAGCGGCAGCCTTTTACATTAATGGCTTTAGCCAGTTGAGTGCGGGACGCACGAAACAGACAACCACC